>Ga0307442_1000058_pt1 | contig 37607 bp, 28 predicted proteins | sample SalMarWE160430MG_FD_202143 | JGI IMG/M metagenome (GOLD analysis project Ga0307442, IMG submission 202143) | Salt marsh sediment microbial communities from the Plum Island Ecosystem LTER, Massachusetts, United States - WE1604-30 | ecosystem: Environmental > Aquatic > Marine > Intertidal zone >...
GTTTGATTTAATACATTTTCTATTATTGATACAATCTCCTTATCTAAATTTAATTTGTGTTTTTCAATAATGAGTTGTAAAAAGCCCTTTATGATAGTTACCTTTTGTTTTAAATAATAAATTGCATTAGGATTTAATTGATAATCAAGGTTTAAGTTAAAGTCTCCTAATTCTCTTGATTTTTCTTTTATATATTCATCAACACTCACTCGAATTAATTTTGAGAGCGTTTTAGATTCTATATTATTAGTAAAATCTTGCCATTTTTTTTCTGTTTCACGAGAAATATATACCGAAATTCTTTTTTTATCACCATAATAATTTTTCTCACCCTCTTTCCATCTTGTAAAACCTTTCGTTAATTCACCCCGCCAAATTGCTTGTCTTCCAGTTTCTTCCTCATATTTCTCCATTTCTTTAGTTTTATTATTATCAGTTAAAATTGGTATCACCATTTAAAATTATTTTTTTATACTAAATATTATCATTATGAACTTTCACCTATTATAAAGTAAAAAGTTATGGATAAAATATAAGAATTTAGTTGAAATTAAATGTTTTTAGTATATGCGGAATTTCTTATCTGGGTTAAAATATCGTAGTGAAATAAAAATTAACGATTTAATAATCCCTTTTTCATGAACATTTCTTTCAGTTCAGAGATAACTAAACTTCTCTGACTTTCTTTTGATTCAACTTCTGATTTTAGGATTTTTGGGGGTGGAAGAGGTGGTTTAAGAGAATTAAGAGAAATTAATGTGTTTGTAGATTCCTTTTTAGGAGCTAAAGGAGGAGTACTTAGAGTTGAAGATGATGATAATGATTTTTTTGCGTCTTTTATCTTAGATTCAGTAATTTTTTCAGTATTTTTAACTTTCTCATCCGCAATATCAGGGGGAACTAAAACAATTAACCGTTTGGGAGGTCCAATACCTCCTCTTTTATGCTTAATTTTTGGTGATGATGTTGTTTTTTTCTTTTTTTTCTTAGATTTATCTTTAATGATATTTGATTCTGCAATAAACTCCCTTGGGACTTTTTCAAAGGGCACAGAAACAAGAGCCTGAGAAAGATCAGCGGGGAGTAGTCTAAATAAAATTCGTTTAACTTCCGATAATTCTCCTACAACACTATCCATTAATTTTAAATTGATATCTAATATTTTCTGAAGCTTTTCTTCAATATCTGGTAAAATTTTTTCTGTGGTTAAATTCGATTTATCTTTCGAGAAAATACTTTTTATACTTTTAGCAATTTGAGGTTCGGAAGAATAAAAGTTATAAATGCTGGTTGGTATTATATCGAAATTCCATGATTTCTCACTATTCTTAAACGTGTTTGATATTTTATCAGTTAAATATTCAAGTTTAATTTGAAAATCAGGATCGTCAACAACATCTGAATCTGCTTTATTCAAAAGTAATACAAAATAAGGATTTTCATTAAGAAATCCAAGAATCTCAAGAATACCATTTAAATAATTAACCCCATCATCATAGCGTGAATCATCTTGTGAATCAAAAACAAAAATTAAAACATCAAGATTAATAAAGAATCGCTCAGGGGATTCTAGATATTCTTCAATGTGATCTTTTTGACCTCCTAAATCCCATAAAACTAAATCTAATTTTTCGGATTGAAATTCTTCAACATTCGCACCTATAGTAGGTTCTAGGTTAATCATATCATTGTAATTGTAATCATTCATCATTCTATTTAGTAACGAGGTCTTCCCCGCATAGTCTAAACCGGCAATAACTACTTTCATTTTTATCTTTTTAAGGTAAAGATTTCTTTTATTCCACGCATTAGTGATTAGATAAGCTGCAACTAATGCTGCATTGAATGTTGATTTCTCTAAATTTACTTTTTTAGCGCGCTTCTCATAATCTGCTACTTTTAATGAAGACAATTCTCTAATAGTATTAATGTCAATTTTTTTAAATTTTTCAATATCATCAGATTTTATATTTCTTAACTTCTCAATACTTAAATCGAGAATAGAACCTATACTAGTTGGATAATAATCAATATTTAAAAATCGATCACAAAAATATTTTATAATTGTTTTTGCTGATTCAGACATATTTAAATAATAAATTCGGCTTTTTTAAATTTATACTAAGAGTAATTTCTTTGTTCCAAAATTATTTTTGACTTAATATTTTTGTACTATTTACTTATCTTATAGTTAAATACAAAAGAATTATATAGAGGTTCTGAACATAGTATATATAAGATAAGATCTTTTGTTATAAAAAATGCGGTTTTTTCATTTTTTTTTTGTAACAATTCTAATTAAAGTTACAGGTCAAAAAATGCTATTGAAAGAAATGGTAAATGAGGATTTTAATAACTATTATCAATTACTTAAAAAAGATTTAGATGATCAGCCATTTATTCTAGTTATAGGGAAATATGATCATATTTTGGGACCAAGAGCTTTATACTCCTCCATCAACTTAAAAGATGAATCGTTTGTCAAAAATCTTTTAAGAGATGCTCTCAATACTAAAAATGAATTCTTAATTTTAGATTTTAATCGATTCTATTCTCAAATTTATAAAATCGAAGTAGCTGATGAAAATGCAAGAGGGAAAAAACAACTCTACGCAATAATATTACTTCGTGACGTTGAATATCCTATGATCCCAATTCTTCATTTTAAAAGAATTGGTATGATTTTTCGCAAGATAAGACCCGAAGATATTTTAAAAAACGACGTTACCGCTTTCGAAAATTTTTTCAAAGAAATCTGTGATATATACATGAAAAAAGGGGAAGTCCTACCATTAGAAGCTACTAATCTGCAAATAAGAAGTGGACTGAACACAATTCAAGGATTCTGTGAATTGATATTAGAACACGTAAAAAAAGAGGAGATAGTCCCTAAAGAAGATATTAAGAATTATGTTGAATTAATGCTCGATTCATGTGATGACGTTATAGATGCATTAGAAAAACCATTCTCATCAGCTTCCAAGTAAAAATAAGAGGATTTAAATGAACCAAAACAAAAAATTAGTACTAGTAGGACCTCCAGGTGTGGGAAAGAGTACAATTAAAGAGATATTTTTTGATAAAAAAAGTCCAACACGATTATTAGAAGCACCTTTAGAGCCATCAAGAGGGATTAATTCAGAATCATACTCTTTTTTTAACTCACACTTAGGAATATTTGATTTAGCAGGTCAAGAAAACCGGAGCTGGTTTTCAAAGAAAGGGAGTGAAATTTTTGAGAAAAGTAATGCTATAATTTGCATTTTTGATATTAATAATTCCCTAGAGTCAATTATTGAATTTCTTATAAAAATTCATAGGATAAGGGAAGACTTAGCCTTACAAAACTGCTTTTTTTCTGCATTTTTACATAAAACTGATAAAGTAAATCCTTCATACGTAAATCAAAAAATAAGGAGATTACAGGAATTCTTTTCTTCTCAAAAAGTTATGGGAGATGACTTTCAGATATTTGGAACTTCTATTACAAAGAATTTTTTTTATACAACTTTTTATACAATTTCTGAAATCCTAAACAGACTTTATGAGGAGGATAACATATTAAATATGAATTTTCATGAACTTTCAAAAATAAAGAAAGAAATCTCACTGATCCTCGAGAATGATGCTTTTAACAATTATTCTACAAAATTATTTGCTCAAGAATATAATATAACAAATGAATTAATGATAGAACATCTAAAAAGATTAGAAAAGTTCGGTTTGGTAAAAAATGTTGATAATTTTAGCTCATTTCAATTAACTGAAAGAGCTGCTTATATTAAAATTGGATTGGAACGAGAAAGACTTGATAATAGCGATGATAATTTGAATAGAAATCTCGATATGTTTCATATCTTATTAATTTTAAATTACAACAATTAGCTTTAGAAATGATCATTTAGTTATAGAATCAGAATTTATAGATTTAGAATTTGGATTAAAAAGAAAATAATGGAAGAAATAAACTCAAAAATTAAACAAGGAATTCAAAATTCCCAAAATAATGGAATCTTGGAATTAGTTGAGTTTTATAAAGAATTCATTGAATATGCTAATTTTGCATTTATAATATTTAATCAAGATAATAAAATTCTATATTTTAATTCAACAGCTGCAAATTTTTTTAGCATTGATCATGTTGCTTTAAAAGCTTTGACAAAAAATAATTTATTTGCTCAAGTTGGGAACCTTCCAATTGGAGAAGAATTATTAATTCAAAACTTAAACGATAGTGAATATTTTGAAAATAAGGCCATCCATATTTTAAAGAAAGATAATAATCGAATTTGGGTAAATTTATGTTTAAAACCTATAAAAAATAAAAATGATAACTTAATTGGAAAAATTTTAACAGGATTTGATATATCAACTCAAATTCAGTCAGATCAGATACTTCAAAATTCTGAGGAAAGATTTCGGAGTATTTTTAATTCAAATAATAGTTGTATAGCAGTATATGAGACTAAAGATTATGGTAATTCATTTTTAATTAAAGATTTTAACAAAAAAGCTGAAAAAATTGAAAACCTTAAAAAAAGTGATATCGTTGGAAGAAATATTTTAGAAATTTTTCCAGGTGTAGAGGATTTTGGATTAATCCAGGTATTCAGAAGAGTATGGAAGACTGGAATCCCAGAGTCACACCCAATATCTTTTTATAAAGATAATAGAATTCAAAGGTGGAGAGAAAACTATGTTTATAAACTGGAGACTGACGAGATTGTCGCAGTATATAATGATATAACTGAAATGAAAAATCAAGAGGAAATCTTAAAGGAAAGTGAAGAAAAATTTCGAATAATAAACTCGAAGGTTATGGACTCAATAGTGCAACTTGATCATGAAGGTAATATAATATATTGGAATGATGCTGCAAAAAGGGTATTTGGTTATGAATTTAATGAAATAAAGGGGAAAAATTTATTTAAGTTAATCACAACAGAAACAGATAACAATACATTCATCAGTTTTTTTAATGGTTCTAAGGGGGATAAAAACACCACTAATATTGGAAAAAACATCGAGCTTACTGGTAAAAAAAAGGATGGAAGTGAATTACCAATTGAAATTTCTTTCTCCTCAGTTAAATTTAAAGAGATGTGGTATTCGATCTGCATAATAAGAGATGTTTCTGAAAGAAAAGACTATGAAAATCACCTTAAACAAGTATTGAACTTTGAAAAATTGCTTACATCAATTTCATCTAATTTTCTTAGTACAATTGATTTCCAAAAATCTATTAATGATACGCTTAGAAATATAGGAATTTCTAAAATGGTCTCCAGAGTTTTTCTTTTTTCTTTTGATGAGAATGAAGAATACATGATGAATACTCACGAATGGTGCGCAGATGGCGTTGAACCTCATATAGATTTATTTAAGAAAGCGTTATTAAATGAAGATCCGTCTGTTAAGAAAAAAATTCTCTCTGGAAAATTTATCAGCATTGAAAATAGCTTAGAAACTTCTATAGATTCTCCTAACCTAAGAAAAATTCTTGCAAGTAGGGGAATTCATGCTACATTAATATATCATATATATACTAATGGTAAAATTTCGGGCATATTAGGTTTTAATGATGAAAAGAGACCTAGAGTATGGACACCCGAAGATTATTCCCTGTTGAAAGTTGTTTCACAGATAATTGGTAATGCTTTAGAGGGGAAAATTGCTGAAGATATAATAAAAGAGTCAGAAGAAAAGTATAGATTAATATCTGAAGATTCTGATGATTTAATAATGGTTTATAATGAAAAGTTGGAAATAGAATATGTTAATGGGGAGACTCATGAAAGAATTCTAGGGTATTCTGCTCATCTTTTTTGGGATCAGAAATTTTTGTTTTCCATAGTTCATCAAGATGATTTTAAGAATCTAAGCTTGTCCATTAGAGAGGGATATAAAAAAGGGTCCTATAAACTTCAAATACGATATAAACATGAAAAAGGGCATTATATATGGTTTGAAATTAGAGAAAAAACATACCATGACAATATGGGATCTAAAAAATCGTTAACTGTGGGAAGAGATATAACAGATATAAAGGTAATACAGGATCAATTACAAGAATCGGAGGAAAAATTCAGAAATATTACTGAGCAAAATCTAATGGGGATTGGGATCTTACAGGATAATACTCTTAAATATATTAATAAAGCAATGGCAGATCTCTATGGATATTCAGTAGAAGAAATGTTAAGTTGGAAGTCCATGGAGATGTTTAAAATAGTTGCTCCCGATACATTAGAAATCGCAAGGGAACAAGCGTTGAAAAAACAAGCAGGAGATCCCACTCAATTAGTTCATTACATAGTTCACGGAGTTAAAAAAACAGGGGAACTGGTTTGGGTCGATAATGTCTCTAGATCAATAACCTATGAAGGTCGTCCTGCAGATTTAGTATCTCAAATAGATATTACAAAAAAAATGGAAGCTGAGCAAAAATTAAAAGAATCGTCCAAATTTCCTACAGAAAATCCAAATCCGGTTTTAAGAGTTAGTAAAGAATTTGTTCTTTTTACAAATCAAGCTGGAAAAGAGTTATTTCAAGCAAAAGTCGGGAATGAGATTCCACTCGAGTTAGAAAATTACGTTGGAATGGCTTTTAATGAAAATAAGAATGTGACTTCAGAGATTCAATTAAATGGCCATTTCTATTCAATATTCGTAACTCCAATAGAAGGAACAGAGTATGCTAATATTTACGGAATGGATATTACCGAACGTACAATTGCGGAGCAAAAATTAAAGGAGTCGGAAGAAAAATACCGATATTTTTTTAATAATGCCCAGGTAGGATTATTTTGGTTAGGAATCAGTGACGGCAAATTTCTTGAGTGCAATGAGACTTTTGCCAAATTAGTTGGATATGACACGCGAGAGGAATGCTTGGCAGATTATGTCTCTCTCGAGCATTATGTGGATTTAACCATGCGTGATAAAATGTTTAACGAAATCCGTATTAAAAATGAAATAAAAGATTTTGAAATACTGGTCACTAAAAGAGATGGGACTCCTTATTGGGCGAGTATCTCTGCTCGAGTAGACCTAAAGGAAAATCGCATTGAAGGTGCTGCTATTGACATCACGGAGCGCAAGCAAGCAGAACGGGAATTAAAAAAATCTGAAGAAAAATATAGAAACATTCTTGAAACTATTAAAGAAGGGTATTTCGAGGTCGATTTAGACGGAAACTTTACTTTTTTTAATGATGCGTTTTGTGAAATTTTTGGGTATTCTCGGCAAGAACTATTAAAGATGAATTATGGTGAATTAAGCGATGAAGATATAAAGCAATATCTATTTGAAGAATATAATAAAATGTTCAAAACTAAAAAGGAATTTGAGTTTTTTGAATATCCAATGAAAATGAAGGATGGAGGATACGTGCATATCGAATCTTCTGCTTACTTAAGGTATGATGATAAAGATCGTATTATAGGATTTAAAGGAATTTCTAGAGATGTATCAGAGAGAAAGAAAGGAGAAGCATTAAGACGGAATTTTAGCAAGAAGCTTGAAGAAGAAGTCGATTTAAGGACGAATCAACTTACTGAGGCACTTGAAAAACAGAAATTGTATCTTGATCAAATTATTAAAAGTTCCCATTTTAAGACGGAATTTTTAGCTACCATGTCCCATGAATTACGAACACCTTTAAATAGCATCATAGGATTTACTGACTTACTTCTAGAAGGTACACACGGAAGTCTAAATAACGCTCAATTAGAATTTCTTAAGGATATTAAAAGTTCAGCAGAGCATCAATTTGATATGATCTCTCAGATACTGGATATTTCTAAAATCGAGTCAGGTCAAAGCTCCTTGAAAATCGAAGATATTTCACTATATAATTTTATAAATAATATAATATCAACCTTAAGACCTTTAATTAACGAAAAAAAGTTGACATTAGAAATGAGGGGTATAAAAAAGAAACTAGTAGTTAGAGCAGATCCCATCAAATTTAAAAGTATATTAGAAAACATTTTGGGTAATGCAATTAAATTTACTGAAAAAGGATATATTATCATTGAATTTTTATATTACAAAGAGGGGTGGGAATTGCTGATAAAAGATTCTGGTATTGGGATAGCAGAAGAGAATTTTGGGCTAATTTTCAAAGATTTTCAAAGGATTGAATCAACCTTTATAGATTCGACACCAGGTTCTGGTTTAGGTTTAGCTCTAACTAAGAGAATTGTAGAGCTTCATGGTGGGAGGATTTCATTTAACAGTAAATTAGGAGAAGGTACAACATTCAGAATTAGGATACCTAAGGATCCTATAAATAAAGAAGTGTTTGAAGTAGAAACCTTTTTAAAATCGTTATCAATTTAAACGTAATTAAAATGTTGGATAATAAAGAAGAGATTTTATTAGATAATAAGGAAAACGTAAAGGAAACAACTGAATTATATGAGTTTTGGCTGAATCTTGAAACTGTAATATCTACCATATCATCAAGATTTCTTGGAAACTTTAATATTCATGAGGTTATTAATGCAACGTTACGGGATATCGGTATTTTAAGTGCCGTGAGCCGTAGTTATATTTTTTCAATTAGTAATGATGCCAAATATATCAGTAATACTTATGAGTGGAATGAAGAAAATGTAAGTCCAAGAGTCCATAAACTCCAAAATTTGGAATTAAGCAGATTCCCATGGTTAATCGATCAACTTTTGAATGGAAAAATTATCCATATATCAAATATTAAAAATCTTCCCAAGAATGCTATTGCAACAAGAGAATTTTTTGAATTACAAAATATCAAATCAGTGTTAATATTTCCTATTTATGTAAAATCTAATTTATTTGGTTTTTTAGGTTTTGACTCTGTAAATGTTGCGAGAGAATGGAGAGAGACAGATTTCTCACTACTCCGCATCACATCTCAAATTATTGGGAACGCGTTTGAACGAGAAAAATTTGAAGAATTAATAAAGGAATCAGAAGCAAGCTACAGATTAATTTTAGAAAATATCAATGATCTAGTTGTTATTATAAACTCAAATTATAAATTCGAGTATCTAAATGAGGAAACTTTAGTCAAGCTATTAGGTTACCGGAATGAAGAAGTTTTAGGTTATTCTTGTTTAGATTTCATACATAATGATGAAATTGAACAGTTTACTCAAGCATTTAAAAATAACTACAATGTAAAAGATAATGTTTCAGAATTAAGATTTCAGCATAAAAATGGAGAATGGTTATGGTTTGAATGCAGAGGGCAGTCTTTTGTTGATAAAGATAATAATCAAAAATGGTTACTTGTTTTAAGAGATATAACTGAGAGAAAGTTGATTGAGGAAAGATATAAGACTCTATTCGAAAATTCTCCTAATGCCATAATATTAATCAATTTTAAGGGAGATATACTGGAATGTAATTCAACTACAAGTAAAATATTTGGATATGGTATTGAATTTTTAAAGGGAAAAACTATTGATGATCTTAATAATCTATTCCCAATAGAGATAAAGGCTTACTTCAAAAAAATTTTTCAGGCATCATTTAACAACAAATTTCCAAAACCAATTGACATTCAAATTAATAATCAACAAAATAACCAAATTTGGGTCAAGATTCAAGCCTCTTTAGTTAAACAATACGGTAGTAGTATAATACAGTTAATTTTTCAAGATATTACAGAAAAAAAAAAAATTGAGCTTTTCGAAGCCAAATTTAAGGAAGAAATTGAAGAAGAGGTTGAATTAAGAACTAAAGAATTAAACGATTCACTTGAACAACAAAAGTTGTATTTAGATCAGATTGTCAAATCCTCTCAATTTAAAACAGAATTTATGGCGACGATGTCACATGAATTACGTACTCCGTTAAATGCTATCATGGGGTTTGCTGATTTACTGTTAGAAGGTTTGGATGGTGATTTAAGCGATGACCAAAAGGAATTTGTCGTAGATATAAAAAGTTCAGCTGAACACCAATTTGAGATGATCAAACACATACTTAATATTACCAAAATAGAATCCGGGCAATTAACATTAAATATTCAGAAATTTTCACTTAATTCATTATTAGAACAAATTAAATCAAGTTTAAGACCACTATATAACCCAAAGAATTTGAATTTGAAAATAAAGGGGATTGAGGAAGAACTTGAGATATGGGCAGATCCAATTCGATTTAAAGAAATTATATTAAATCTTCTGAGTAATGCGATAAAATTTACTATAGACGGAACCGTTAGGTTAAAGATTACGCAAAATTATTATAATTGGATTTTTAAAATAGTAGACACGGGGATCGGGATAGCTAAAAAAGATTTTCCCCTTATATTTAAAGAATTTGCCAGAGTTGACTCCCCGTTTGTCCGATCTGTACCAGGTACAGGTTTAGGTTTATCTTTAACGAAAAGACTGATTGAATTGCATGGTGGAGAAATTAATTTTACTAGCTTATTAGGTGTCGGAAGTATCTTCACATTTAATATCCCTAAAAAATTAGAAAGAATTTAGTGCCTTACTCTTGGGAATTACAAGAACTTTGCACTTAAATTTTGTGTAATTTGAGCTATTTTTTTTAACTCCTCAAAATCATTCTCTAATATAGCCTTCATTAGATTGATTTTCAATTTCTTGATTCGCTCTAGTATTATAGAATAATTATTGTCAACTCTATTGAATAAATCGTCAAGATCATTATATAATTGTTGAGCATTTTCTAAATCATAAATTTCTAATTTGATAATCATATCATTATAGGTAGCATTCAAATCTTTAAGCCAAATCTGCCCTGATTTCATCAAAGGAAAAAGGCCATCAATTTGACCTGTGGCTAGGCTATGTTCAAATTCCTCTTTATTCTCTTCAAATAAATTTTTAAAAAAATTATCAATTTTATTAATAACGGGGTCTATATTTACATTAGGGTTCATAAAAAAGGTTATGGTAAAATTTTCATACGTTAAGATATGCATTCCTAAATTACTTCCCTTCAAACCAAATCCAGACAAATCTTGAATATTCAATTCTACTGAAAATTTCTCTAACGCACTAATAAACATTGGAATCAAATCTAAATCTACTGGAATAAAATTAGGATCTTTTGAGACTTCAGAAACAAGAAATTTTTCAAGGGCATCATCGAATAATTCAATTTTTAAAAAGGTACGACCATCTTTGTCAGCTATAAATGCGCCGATGAAAGGGGGGATTATTTCGTCAAGATTTGATTGTATTATATTTATACTGGCGTTAGAAAATGTTTTTAAAAGATCTTTAAAATAATCTTGACCCTTTTCTGTTAGACTAATTAATTCTTGATTTTTAGAATTTTCTATCTTAAGATGACCCTTTAAAACAAGGCTCTTGATCAAATAATTGACTAACTTTGGAGGGCGATTTAATTTTTCAAATAATTTCTCTCTTGATATGATAATTTGTTCATCAATAGATTGTATCAATTTCACGGATTCATCTATAACATTAAACATTAAAGCCTCTTCAGATGTTTCATCAATAAAACAAGATTTCATAATTTCAATGAAGTAAGACAGAGTCCGTGTTAGATATTTCTTTTTCAAGCTTGTAAATAAGAATTTTATTAATTTCTCAGAAGGAAATTTATATTTTATTCCATCATTGAGATCATTTATTCGCTTCTGAGTAATTAAATCGATCTTATGAAGTAAAACATAAATTTTTGCTTCGGGGGTCAATTTGTTACGTATCTCGATTATTCGAATGACAAAATTTATAATATCTTCTAAGCTAGCTGAAACGTCGATAACTACAATGATCACCTTTGTTTCATAAAAAACCGAATTCGCTTCAGTGTTTAGCCATCTCTCGTTTTCTTGTCCTGCTAAATCAAAGATTCCAATCTCTTCTTTTAGTGCCGGTAATCTTATAATGAGAGACTCTTCACCATAAGTTGGTTCTAAAGCATATTCCAACAATTTAGTTGAATTCTCGCCTTCAAAAAAAAGCTTCCTTAGAGTAGTTTTACCTGCACCTGAAGGTCCTACAAAAATTATTTTTTTACTCAATTTGAACTCTTTTCCTTTATGTTAAAATAGAATAAATTCTTTATTTTTAATCTAATTTGCCCTACCATCAAAATTAATTTGTTTGCACTTTGAGTCTCAGATATGCAAATTAAATTCTTAATTTCAAATTGTCTCAAATTAAGATTGTTCAAAATAATGTTTAAATCATTTTGCCCTGAAATAATAAGATGTTCAATTTTACTATTACTCGACATATCCTCAAATGATTGAGTAATTTGAGCTATTAATTTATGAGCATGATTAATATTACTGAAATTAAAATTATTGGATGTAGATTGCGCTATTATACTATTATTTAGATTAGTAATGAAAAACATTGATTTAGCAGATTCATTAGCAAAATCATCCAATATCTTTTTGAGTTGAAAAGTCTCTTTTGAATAGCTGGCTAAAATTTCATAAAAAGCATTATAAGTACTAAAAATAAATTCAGGATGAATGCTCGTATAGAAAATTGAAAACGAAAATTTATCTTTTAAGGCATTGGTGATCTCACTAAGTATATTTTTACGATTTTCATTGTTAATCAAATCAATTTTATGAATGAAAATTATAATTCTCGCTGAATATGAATCGCCATCAATTATTTTTTGAATTTTTTGAATTTCAGAAACAATTTCGCTAGGATTTCGAATCCATGTTGTATAATCAAAGATATATATTATTACATCAGTGTTATAAAAAGCTAGATCATGTTCGTCTTTGTTATTTAGTAGGGCTTCTAATTCCTGACCAGAAGAGTCAAATAATCCGATTTTTAAATCTAGCCATGAATAAACAGATGGACTTAATCCCCGAGTGGGATCTAATGGATTAACCAATAATTCTTTAGGATCAAAACCTTCAAAAATTATTTTTTTAACGGTTGTTTTTCCTGTACCTGCTCTACCAAGTAACAGAATTTTTTGAGCTGAAGTGGATTTAAAGAAACCTTCAATATTATTTTGAAAATACTTATCCCGCTCTGATTTTTCAATATTGAAAATATCTTGTCCAAAATTTATTAAATTTTTTTTAAAACTGTAAGAATTAATTGCTTCTTTTTCCTCTAAAAAAAGACTCACAATTTCATATCCAACAATAGGCACTCTTGTTTTATCGCAATAAGATAAGATAGTTAGGTTACTGTAACTAGTTTCAATTAATTCTTGTTTACTAAAATCTTCGCTGTAGGCAAATGTCATGTAAATTTTATTAATCAAATCATCTTGGATTTCAAAACCGTTAGGATATTTGATATCCACAACTGAACCCATTTTATTATCCCAACTAAAGAGTACGATACCAACGACCAAGATCAGAACACTAACTACTTAAGATTTTTTACTTTTTGCGAAGAATTAAATTTAAATAATAAATAAAAAATGTTATATATAAACATATCTAATTACTAATAGAGATTTGACACGATTTTAATAATAGAGAACAGATAAAGAGAAGTTCTAACAATTTATGGTGAATAAAATGAAGAGAGTTTTTGTTGTCGAGGATAATGAGAAGAATATGAAATTGTTCCGCGCGATTTTAAAAATCGTACCGGATATTGAAGTTTTTGAAGAAACTCGAGGAGATTTAGGATTTGAGTTAATAAAATCCGGGAATCCTGATATAGTAATTTTGGACATTCAATTACCAGAAATGAATGGAATCGAAATATGCAGTGAATTAAGAAAGTTAGATAAATTTAAGGATACTCCAATAATAGCAGTAACTTCCTTCGCCATGAAGGGAGATAAAGAGCGCATTATGGATGCTGGTTTTACCCAATACGTTTCAAAACCTATTAAAGTTCAAGAATTTAGAGAAGTTGTTAAAAAATATCTAAATCTTGAAAATTAAATTTCTTTTTATCTATTAAATAAAAAGTTTATAATAATATAGCTATTAATACACTTAATTCTAAGAGTTCTCTATTTGATTAAAAAAAATATCTGATCACTTTGAAAGGTATTATAATTATTGGTTATAATGAAGAATCTAAGGTTTTTATTGATAAGCAATTTCCAAGTAATATTGCTGAATTTCTGAAAATTTCGCCACAAATTCTCAAGGAACTATCAGATCACCACTTTAAAAAGAAAATGGAACCAAATTATCTAGAAGTAAAGTTAGAGGGTGATATAAATGTTGCGAGCTTTTACTCCGGATTTTCTTTCAGGCATTATGTGGGAACCCCAAATTTTACCGTTGTTGTTTTTCTTTCAGATGATGATATTCTTTCTATAAATTTTGAAGGAATGATGCGTCGCATCTCTCACGAATTACTTCCAAAACGCGAAGCTCTCAATTTCGATGACATTCTGGGTAAATATTATACGATGTTAAAAAATGAAGAATTATCTCCTTATTGGGAGGAAATAATTGAAGGTGAAAGGAGTTTGATTGAAAGAGAATTAAAAAAAAATGAAGATGGACAGAAGACGAAAGAGGAAGATGGTCAAATAGAAAAATCTGTAAAAGACAAATTAGAAAAAGATGAAGTCAAATCTGATTTAGTCATAAAAAATTCTGAGCTTGAAAATTTATTAACAGAGAAAAAAGGAAAAATCAGAGAATTATCGATAAAATATACGGATTTAGCTTCTCAAAACGCTTTAAATGAAGAAGAAATCGATACTTTAAAAAATGAAATTAGCGAACAATACATTAAATTAGAAAAATGGAGTCAACAGATGGCTGAATTAAACGAAAATAATTCCAAGTTAATGACTGAAGTAAACAAACTTACAGAAAAACTCAATGAAAAGGAAAAGAAGTTAACTGAAAATGAAGCAACTCTCTCACAATTAAAAAATGAATCACTCGAAATAAAAGATATTGAAAAAGAAGCAGAAAATATTTTGCAAGGAATGGAGGATCTAAAGAATATCAATTTCGGATTACACTCCGAAATTAAATCGTTAGAGACGCAAAATGCAATGCTCAAAGAAGAGTGTGAAAAATCAAGAATGTCAAGTAATCTAAATATTGATTCAATGACTACACTTAAATTTAAAATCAAGAATTTTAAAGAACAACTCTCCTCTAAAGTTGCGCGTGAAGAAGAAATTAATGAACAAATCTTTGATTTAAAAAAAGAAATAAAAGTCTTAAGACGCGAAAGAGACCATTATTTACAAATCGTGAAAGATAATAATCTCATTTGATTTTAATTTTTATATACCTTTTCATAAATAAGCTAATTGATAAATTTCCCTTTTATCTCGTGCTAAAATTGATGATCCATATCAAAAAACATATACTTTTAAACATATATTTTTTTAATTATGATAATAGTTTTAAACATGAAATACTAATATAATATATAAAATTCAAATTTAGGTGTATTAGAATGTCACTTGATACCAAATCATTCGATAACATTTTGTCAAAAATCATCAAATCTGAAAGTGGAATTAAAAAAGTAATATTAGTCGATAGAACGGGTTTAACTATAGCAAGCGTCTCGAAATTCTCGTATTTTCCCGCCGATGTCGATGGTATTGGTGCAATTGCCTCAGCAGTCTTTTGTGCAAGTGAAGAACAAGGGAAGAATTTAGAGCTCGGTGATTTAGAAATTGTAACAAGCGAATTTGGGGGTGGAAAGATTTTTGCATCCAGCTGTGGTCCAAAAGGTGTATTAACGCTGATTTCTGATCCCGAAATTAATATTGGTTTGATTCGACTCATTTTAAAGCGTTCAGGAGACGAATTAAAGGAGATCTTAGATGAATTTTTGGCAGATATACCAGATACATTGGATAGTGGCTTGGATCTCTCTGATTTAGACTCCCTTACACCCGATTAAATACGAGCTTTTTATTTCTCATTTTCATATTAATCAATAATGTTTAAATGAATTTTTAATCCGAAGATTTGTATTCTTTAATCCTCTGTAATGTTTTTATTTATAATAATTATTAAATCCTTTATCATTCTTAGATTGAAATATTCCTTTTTCGTTCTCGGGAAGAACATTATCTTTTTTAGCATGATTTTCCATTATTCATTTGACAAATTATGTTTAATCATGATGAGGATACAAAACACGCAATTAGCGTGGCAGCTTACTTATTTGCTGAAAAAAGAATACCCTTTGATGATTTATGCTGGATGTTAGCCGAAAGACAACTATACCTTCAGAATGATTTTCAAAAGGTAGATGAGAACTCAATCGCGCAAAGAGCAGCTGAGATTTATTATACTTCCCCTTCTTATGATGTTCTCTGTTGGTTAATTTCAGAAGTAGATTTAACTTTGAAGCGTGCTAATTATCTAGGTCATCCAAAACCATACTTTATACTATAATAAATCATGCGTTTTGAAATAGAAAAGAGATTACATAGAGTAAAAATAAGTTTGAAGAAAGAAGAAGTGAAATGCCCCAAAGCTTCTCAGTGTGATAAAGCAGAAAGTAGCATGAGATGCAACTTGCTTTTTTCCAAGTGCAGCAAGTTTAAAATATAGCATGATGATAATCTTAAGAGAAAAAATTCATAAGAAATAACTATCTGAATTATTTAAAATAAAATGATTAAATGATAAAATTATGGATTTAGGATTATCAAATAAAGTAGTATTGGTTTTAGCAGCAAGTAAAGGATTGGGCTTAGCTTGTGCTAAAGGCTTTTATAAAGAGGGCGCAAGTGTTGTTATCTGCAGTCGTTCGAGGGTAAATTTAGATCTTGCAAGAAGAGAAATCGAAAAGATAAATTCGAGCAATTCTAATAGTGTTATAGCAATTGAAACGGATCTAAATGATAAAGAGCAGATCAAATCTTTAATTGATTCTACAATTAAAGAATATGGTACAATAGATGTTTTGATTCACAATGCGGGAGGACCTCCTTCAGCATCAATCGACAATATTACTGAAAAAATGTGGCACGATTCGATAAATTTGAACTTGCTATCTTTCATTAGAATATGTAAATCTGTCATCCCCATAATGGAATCTCAACAATTCGGAAGAATTATTGCGATTGCTTCCGTATCGGTAAAACAACCGCTTGAGAATTTAGTATTATCCAATACTGCACGTTTGGGTGTTGTTGGATATGCTAAATCTTTAGCAAACGCATACGCGAAAGACAACATTCTTGTAAATGTTGTGTGCCCCGGTCCTACTCTTACTAATAGAATGAGAGAATTAATAAAAAAACAAGGTGAAGAAACAAGAAAATCGGAAGGAGAAATTATGAGAAACTGGGTTGATTCCATCCCTTTAGGTAGATTAGGAACCCCAGAAGAATTAGCTAATCTCGTAATATTTCTTTCTTCTGCAAGAGCGAGTTACATCACGGGAACTGTAATCCAAGTCGATGGGGGATTTGTAAGAAGCTCGTTTTAAAATGTTAAGAAATTATCACTTCAATATCCCCGTGGTTTTTATTCGATAAATATTACATATTATCAAATCGTTATAAACAACATTTTTAAACATTTACTATTATTATTGAATTATATTTCGTGAACCAAGTGGATTTTTTATTAATTTAAATTAATTCCGTTATATTTATTATTATAGAATTTAAATGAGCGATTGCTATTGAACGAGAAAAAGGAAAGATTTAACATTCTATTATTATCATTTACACTCATTTCCTTGGTTATTTTTCAATTCACTTTTACTACATCTAATTATCAGATAATTAATGAACAAAAAAACGAAGAAATTACTGATATAAATACTTCACTTCAAAATACCATTACAAAACAATGGATTAACAATCCTAATTTCGAATCTCCAATAGAACCAGGGTGGTTCTGGAAAAATGGTACTGAGGGAGATAATTCTGATTTGGATGCAATTACCACCCCAGGACAAGCCAATTTTCGCGTGCTTGGAGAAGAACTAACTTTTACGCTAGTTTCGGGAGTTGTGAATTCATCCACATCACTAGGATGGAAACAATTTCGTAATGGGGATTTCCAATATCCTACTACGGCAGAAATAACTTCAGTGGGTTGTGAAGTATATCACTATTGGCATGATGATACTAATCAAGCTCCAAGCGTCCATTGGAAAAAAAATGTGAGCGTTCCTATAGATATGTCTGATTACGTTATTTCTTCAGTATCATTAGAGATTATATATAATGCTAGTGTTAATGCAGATATAGACACCCCAAACGACCCGGTTACTAACTTTGCAATTGGAGATTCTGTTACTTTTTATTCCCAAATTTCTGATTTAGGTTATAACCCACCAATCTATACAGTAGCAGAAAATAAAACAAAATATTTGGGTCAAGATTCACCTTCATTCTTGAGTTTTTCAGATCGAACCTTGGAAACTGCTAGTGAATTGGATTTGATAACTGCCCTTAATTCTGCATTTGAAAAAGATCCAGACCATTCCAATTTTACTCTTACACTAGGAATGGATATCTATAGCGAGGATAATGAACCCGGAACAGATGATGATCATTTTGATTCTCTAATTATTAAGTCTTGCAATTTAACTCTTACTGTAAAGAAAAAAATAGATCAATCAACCTCACTCTCATGGAATCAGATAGGCAATCAGATAAATGGCAGTAATATTCAGATTACTGAAGCGAATTTTAATTTTAAATATAAAGTTGATAAAAATTGGCCCTTTGAAGCACCACTTTCGGAAATAAGATTTTATATTAACGATAAAGTTTACTCAGAAGGTATATTAAAAATTAGTTCAGCAACAACTTCATTTCAAGAAGCTAAATTAGGTGGGTTTAATGTATTGGGATTTATTGAGAAAGATGTAAACATTACAATATCTATTGAGGTTTTTTTAAAAGATAATTTCAATTTGAATGAAACTATTGATATCTCAATTGTTGATGTTTATTTAAACATTACATATATTAAGACACTTCCAGATTATGAAACTGATTATTTGTTGTTTTTAAACTCAGTAGATAAGACTCTCGATCCTCTCCTCGAGGTTCCAATTGGAGAAGTGATTAATTTAACACTTAAATTCACTGATATTATGGGAAGTCATATAAATGGAGCAGAAATTTTAATCACAGGAAGTAGATTAAGAGAAAATTTAACTGAAAATGTTGTTTTAGAACAATATACAATTATGCTCAATACAACAGAAAGATTATATTTAGGTGCGAATTTATTAACGATTCAAGCGTCATATCCCGATTATCAAACAAAATTGATATATCCAAGAATAACCGTAAGAAAAATTAACGCTGAAATCATTCCTACATCTGGTTTAAACGTCGTTAACATTAAACCTGGAGAAAATGTTCCTTTGCAAATTTGGTTGAATGATACTGATTATGGAAATAATATAATTGGAGCAGTTGTTACGTATTCATATTCAAATGGAGATGGAGTTCTCACCGATCCCGATAATGATGGAATATATGACGGAATTATTCAAAATTTACTTCTTGGTTCTCATGTGGTTACCATAAATGCCCTTGTTGGAGATGATTATGAGGTCCAAAGTTTTCAATTGACTATAAATGCGTTTTCACCCCCAAATCCTCTTTTTGATTTGTTGATATACATTTTGATGGGAGCTATTGTTGTGGTATCTGTTGGTATTACCTTGTACCAAACTCACTTTAAATATCCTCCTACAATCAGAAAGATAAGAAAATTAAAGAAGAAGATAAGAAAAGAGAAAAAATTGAAAAAATTAGAAATTGTAGATAGAGGATTTATAATTAGTACTAGAATAACTGATAAAACAGCACAAGTATATGAAGAACCTTCGTTAACGAGAATGAAAGGAACTAAAAAAGACCAGAAATTGAAAAAAAAGGAGGGAGATTTAGAGTAATCCTCTAATGCTGAATATCATGAATCGCAAAATTATGATTTGTAATATATTATTGGGAATTTTAATAATTCAAATAGTCATGTTGGGTACTTATCCCTCAAAAAGAAATAATGAATTCTCCTTAATTGAACCAATTAATGATTTAAACTCATCTGCATCTGAAATAATCCAAAAGCAGTGGTTAAGGAATGCTGATTTTTCCACCCAAGATGATTGGTTTTCATTAAAAGGAGAACAAGGAGACAATTCCACTATTGATGCAAATATACGTAGCGAGCAAGCTAACTATATTGTTGTTGGAGATGATCGTAATTTTAAAGTAACTTCCGGAAGTGCCAATTCCTCAACTTGGTATGGATGGAGGATTTATAATAATAGTGATTTTCTTTTACCCGATGTAGTTGAAATAAATAGTACCGGGTGTTATGTATACCATTTCCTAGATGAAGGTGAAAGCGGAGGAGCTGGTCAAGTACACAATTTCCCAAGTGTTCACTTCAGAAAAAATGTAAGTTTACCTCATGACATGTCAGATTATAAAATTACAACAGCTTCACTAGAAGTGATTTTTAATGCAACTGTCGACTCTAATGTAGATGCTCCAGGTGATACAGTAGATCAATCAGCCATTTGGGATTCTGCTACATTTTATGTCGAAATTTCAGATTTAAATGGTAGCTATGCTTTCAGAGTTGCTGAAAATAAAACGTCTAGTTTAGGTCAAGATTCCCCCCCAATTTTAACTATTTATGATCGGGAATTGACCTATGTTAGTGAGAATGACTTAATTACTGCACTCAATTTGGCACTTGAAAAAGATGATAGTCATTCAGAATTTACTATAACTCTAGGTATTGATATTTATTGTGAAGATAACTTATTTACTGGAGTCGGAGATCTAGATAAATGGGATGCACTCATAATTAAATCATTTAATTTAACATTAAATTATGAAAGGAAAATTGAACAATTTACATCTATATCATGGAATCAAATCGGAAATCAATTAACGGGGACATATATAGAATTAATCAACGCTAGTTTTAATTTCGATTATAAAATTGATGAATTATGGCCTACAGCTTCGTCTCCTTTTTCTGAAATTGCTGTCACCATCAATAACAACAAGCACTCTGAAACGATTAGATTAGATACCGCAATTACTACATTTCAAGAAGCAAAGCAAGGAGGTTTTGACGTCACTTCCTTAATTTCAAAAGATGTGAATATTACAGTCTCTATTCAACTATTAATAGCAAATACTTTTGGATTAGGGAAAAATATTACCTTATCAATTGATGATGTTGAATTAAACATTACCTATAGTCATACTTTTCCTGATATCGAACCAGAGATACAATTATTCATCAATGGTGAAAATAAGACTGCAGATCCATTCATTGAAGTCCCTATTGGTGCAATTATAAATATTACAATTAGATATTTAGACGAGGTTGGGTCATTTATAGAAGGGGGAATAGTCCGATTGACAGGCGTTGGAATATTAGAGGATTTAGTAGAAAGCCCAACTTATCACCATTACAGCTATTTGATTAATTCAACAGAAAAACTCAACCAAGGAACGAATCTACTCACACTAACTACTCAAAAAATTAATTTTCACCCAATAAATTTAGATTTTTCAATAGTTGTAAGGAAAATTGAAACGAAAGTTCAAAGAACTACTGGGAATGATATAATAAATATAAATCCTGGAGGTAATGTCAATTTACAAGTATATCTGAATGATACAGATTTTAATCAGCCAATCGTTGGTGCTCTTGTATTATATAATTGGGATTTTGGTCAAGGAATTCTAAGGGATGATAATAATGATGGAACTTATATAGTAAATTTGCTGAACATACCTGCAGGTTCTTATATTGTATCTATTTCAGTATTTGGGAGTGAAAATTATGTATTCCATAAATATCAAATAACAATTAATGCTATTAGTGGAGCTACTACAGATTGGATTCCACTTATCATTATTCTTTCGGTCGGAATTTTAGGAATTATCGGCTTTTTTACATTATATCAAACTTACTTAAAATATCCTCCATTAGTTAGAAAAATAAGGAAATTAAGAAAGAAGATAAGAAAGGATAAAAAAATAAAACCAACAAAATCTATGAACAGAGAATTACTTGTTGTAAAAAATTTACATGATAAAATAAATCTCACAGATTTTGAATCTATCTCAATAGAAAAGAAATGATAATTAGAATTTATTTATTTAAGAGAAACTATTAAAAGAGGAGTGAAAAAACATGCCAAAAGGTTTCGTGATAACAAAATGGACTGAAGACCAAGGATTAATATTATATTTAAAATACCCAGATAGTATCGAAGTAGACTTAGATGATATGATGAGGATTTTTTATGCTCACATTACGGGAGCTGGAGAAGCTGGAAACGTAATTGTGAGACTTGAAAAAGCGCGATCAAATGTATCTAGTTATTTCACTGGAATGGAATCAGACTCACCCTTGATGATAAATTTAATCTTACAATTAGGTGAGGAACCAGAAATGTTTGGTGAAACGGTAATTTCAGATATAAACAATACCATCGTTAAGTATATTTCTCATATTAACGCAAACCCTTCAAACCAATATGAATTAACACAAGAATTAAAGGGGTATCTCAAAAATTCTTTAATTCTGTTAGAACGCCTAGAACATCTTTCTAAAGAGCAAAAATTGGCTCAAATATTCACGAATGAAAAAGGGAGAGCGATTCTTGAGTTATTAAGAGAAAGACCATATACTAGAAAAGAGCTTCAAGGATTATTAGAAGACAAGCTAGATCGCATCATTACCAATCTTGAAATATCATTAGATCCTTTTATAAAAACCGATCTAGTCAGACAAGATTGGATGGAAGGAGATTCTGATATCAGTCTTTTCCTTTTATCAGATTTTGAACTTATGAGAGCTCCTGTTGCCAATTTAGTGGAAAAAGCTCAAAAGGGTATTCCTACACCAGCAGTTGCTCAACAATATCTCAAGGAAGTGAAAAATTTCTTTATAACATACAAACCTTCAACTGAAGATAATAAAATAATTGCTCAAAATATGATTAATCCCGATAAATACGATTATATCGTGCTGCTCAGAGAAAAATCATATCCGATAAGTAAAATTCCTAAAGGACCTGGAGAAAGTTTTGAAACCGTGAGAGCATTTATAGAACAATTAAAAGAAGATCGAATTATCACTATTATAAAAGATAAAGTTGATGAGTGGGTGTTATTACTGACTGATACCATCGCTGATACTTTTTTTCCTGAATACTTAATTGAAAATATCAGGCAAGACGTAGCAGATAAGAAATTGCGAAAAAAAACTGCGATAAAACATTTAGAAATTTTAGAACAAGTATATAAGAAGTGAATTTTAAAAGGGGAATTATGAAATGAATGAAGTTGATACCTTTAAATCAACAAAACAAGTATTAGAGCTGATTGGGCTTTCTCATGATGAGATCAATGCATATTTTCATCTTACCGGTAGGGGCCCAGTAATGGTAGGAGAAATAGCTTTACTCATTAATGTAGAAGAAAATGAAGCGGAAATTGTTGCTAAAAACTTATTAGCAAAGGGATTAGTTAGAGAAATCCCTGGAAAAACGCCTTTTTATATGACTCTGCCACCATATGCTGCTTTATTAAATCAAATTCGACAATTCAAGGATATTGTAAAAAGTATACAAGAAACTACACCGAAGGCCCTTGAATTGAAATTTAAAGAAATTGAACAACACTCAGCAAAACTTGGTAAACTGGAGGAATTTCGAAATTACATTCAAATTATGAAAACTAACTTACCAAACCAAATGAAAACTCAATTTAGTAGAGTAGAATCAGAATTAGATAAGGTTAAAAAATTTCAGGAAATTAGAGCTTTTATTTTGAACTTAAGGACAATTGTTCCAGAAGAAATAATAAAAGAATTTGATGTCGTGGAATCAAGATTAGAAAAGATTAAATCAGAAATTTCAAAATCATTTGAGAAGACTTTTAGAATCGGCGCTTTAAAAACTATGGCCGAAAAAATCGTAGACCGTGTCGTTACTGAACAGTTCCATTCTTTAATTGATTATTTTCAAGAAAAAATTGTAAGAACAATACAAGGAACGTTAGATCAAGTGACGGATCAGCTTGCTTCTATTTCTGATGCTGCTGGTGATATGAGTATAGATTTAAGCAATACATTATCCGATATTGAATCTCGATTAAAAGAAACATTAGAAGATCTAGAACAGAGGATAACTACGGTTTATGAAGACGTCGATAGAGGGATTGAAGAACTGAAAGAAATGTTCCAAAAGGAAATTTATAAAATATTAGAAGAAGATATCATCACTAACATTCTCCATCAATTAGAACTTTCCGAAGAAACCATGACTGAATTCTGGGAACGTTCTAAGAAAGCTTCGATGTTGACATTCAAAGATGTTTGGTTTGTGAGAAGTATAGAAGGAATGAAGGCACATATTAATGAAGCTATAACACGCGTAAAGATGCGAATGCACATCGTTGCTCCAAGGTTGGAAGACATTGATTTAATAGCCCTAACTAAAGTAAAAAATCATGTAAACGTCCGTATCTCAACGAATTTTAATTGGGATGATCCTAAAGATAAAGAAAGACTCGCAGAAATTATGCAAATTAATAATTTTGCAATCCGCCATTACTCGAGAGAAAACATTTGGGCCATAAATAGGGATTTCGAGGAAGTTGCCGTCTGTGCTGTTTCAAAAGTCGATCAGGAATTTGAAATAGCAGGAATGGGATCAATCTTAGAAGAACACGTGAAATTATTTGCTGGTGTAATAGAGGATGTATGGATTCAGAGTAAAAAAGTAGATGACAGCATCTTAATGTATCAATCTAGATCTCTAGAAGTCCCCGAATCCAAGAATGAAATCATGCCTCAAATTAAACAATCGGCCAATATTATAGATGATAATAAGGTTCTTACCTCAAAAAAATTTGCTGATTCCATTCAAAAACCTATTCAAGAAAAGATTGAGATTGATCCTATCAGACAAGTACCTAAAATTCCTATAAAATCTTCACAAGAAGGGATTACTCCAAAACAACCTCAGATATCATCGGGGAAAAAATCCTCTTTATCTGACCAACTACAAGAGGTAATAAGGAATCTTACTAAAAAAACAGCTCACGAAATTTCTTTAGATTTAGAAGCAACAAGAAATAATATTGTTGAAGAATTGGGTTATTCAAGCGTTTTAAATCAAATTAGTATAGGAATTGCATCTTTAAAGACGGGACCAAACATATTATCTTCTAATGAAGTAGATGAACTTCGCAAGAAAATCAACTTCTGGAAAAAGAAATTAAATTTATAAAATTTCTATCTATTTATATACTTCCTTTAAGTTCAATTAATCGTCCGAATACAAGATTCAATATCAGCCTCTTGGATTTGCTCCCTTAACTTATCTATTGAATGAGTAATTGCATTAACTTTGTCATGATAATCTTGATAGATTTCATCATCTTGATTGTCCTCATCAAAAGAAGAAAATGGAATTTCATAATACTCTTCCATGATATGAACAATCACATATTGATTATATCCTTCGTGGGAGGAATAACGTGCACCCACGGGTCTCAAGTGTCTAAGAAGAGGATCTTTCTTACATTCTGACTCAAATTTTGTTACTCGTATTGCTACTTTGGATTCCGTATAATCTTCAAATTTGACCATTGTAATAATAGGGACTTCAAAAGAAGCTTCTGTTGATGAATTATTAAAACCCGTGATTCTCCCACCGTTTTATTATTAATTTTAAGTATAAATATTAAAAGTTCGAAACTAAATGAGATACTTCTATATAGGTATATATACCCATATAGCGATGCGGTTTTTAGGAATGCTTCATTCTTTTACATAATGATGATTAAAGCTATCACATTTGACTTGTGGAATACTCTATTCGAAAACATTTCATATTCAGATATTAGACTAGAATTGATCTCAGATATTATAAAAAAAAAAAAGGCCATGCTTTCATTTGACAAAATCAAGGAATTATATGAATCTAACTTTTCATTCTTGAACCCTGAGGAAAAAGTAAAAAAGTTGCATCACGTGTATACTGAAAAACGATTTCTGAATGTTTTAAGCAATCTAAATGTCAAGATGAGTGGTACTGAAATAAAAGATGTCGTAAAAAAATTAGAAGATACAATGCTAAGCAACCCTCCACCATTAAAGCCAAATGTTAAAAAAACTCTGGAATCATTAGCCCCAAAATATAAAATTGGTCTTATATCTGATACGGGAATAACACCTGGGAGGATTCTAAAACGAGCATTGGCATATCACGAAATCCTCCAATTTTTTGATACCTTGATTTTTTCAGACGAAATCGGGGTCTATAAACCTCATCCTTTGCCTTTTCAAACAGCTCTGAAAAATCTAGCAGTTCCAGCAGAATTTTCAATCCATATTGGTGATTTAATCGATACGGATATAGTGGGTGCAAAAAATTTCAACATGCGTGCAATTTGGGTAAACAATGAACCCAAAATTGAATTACTAAAGATAAAACCAGATTACATTATAAAAGATATTTATGAAACTGTAGAAATTATTGCTCAATTACAATAACTAGCCTTTTTCTAAAAAAGAAATAATCCTTTATAAGGTTTTGAAGCTACTTGAGAATTCAAGGTTAAGGGGATGGGGCTCAGGCAAAGACTTCTGCTTCTTTATAATCTTGTTTTGAAGCTTCTACAATCGTGCCTTTCATTCCACAACCTTCACAATATTCTCTATTCATGTTTAAAAATATTCCACAACTTGAACACATAAAAGCATACGCTTTCCTATATAATTTTTTATTCATATTTTTATTACCTCCTTGCTTACTGTAATATAAATAAAGGCAGACTCTTATATAGTCTGGTACAGCTTTTATGTATTCCTCTGTTTTATAGAAATATTTTTTGAACTATTCTTTTTTTTAGTTTTCTTTTTCCTTTTTTATGCAAGATAAATATCAATTCAAATGATTTTATTTTTTAATATACTTAAAGTTATAAATTCACTCTTTTCTTACCTTTTAATACAATTTTGTAAAAATAATTTTATGGTGAAATTTAATGGTATTGATTATTTGGCGTCAAATTCAAAAAATTAAGTCTGATAAATAGGATGAATTAGAGAAACTGGAAAATAAATTCCTAGAGGCTGATAAACGATTAGGTTTTCCTACAGAAACGAAAAAACGAGATTGAGGACTTTTCGGTTCTGAGAGTGTAAATAGTTTAATCCTTGATTATCATTGGGACAACATGGCAAAAATGAAAAAGGTGTATACTAAGGCATTTTTAGATTCCGATTATCAAAAACTCATAGAAACCGCTTTTCCTTTGATAGATGAGAGCAGATGGGAAATCCTAATTCCTTGGCGTGCATTTCCAGAATAAAAAGTTGGAAATCTATAATGTAAATCTCAAATTTCTTTTTTTTTTCCTTTCTTGTAAGATAGATAGTTGCATGTGGAAATTAGTTCCCTATAGCTGTTTAAAAAAAGATTTGGAATCAAAATGATTCGAGGCTCAGATGTTCGCGTCCTTATAATCTTGTTTTTTAGCTGCAACGATCGTACCTTCCTTTCCACAAGATTCGCAAAAATCTCTTATAGAATGGGTAAATTCCTTACAGTTGGAACAAATATAGGGATATGACTTCTTGTATAATTTTGCATCCATTTTTTAATAACCTCCTTTCTTTAAAAAGGAAAAAAATATACACTTAAATAGTTTTTTACAACTTTTTTGTATTCCAATATCTATTAGACATATTTGGATATCTCATGATGATGCGTCTCTCTTACAATTTTGATAGAATATTGAATTGGATGATATTAGGATAAGCTGAAATCAGATTTTATTCTTTATAATTTTGAACTTAAATTTGTAATAATAGTCATCTATTGCAGCCAAAATAAATAACAAACAAATAAAAAAGTATAATAAAAATGGATTGAAAAAAATTGGATTATACCATAGTCCAATGGAAAAAAAAACAACAAAAATCATCGATAACGTAAAGTATTTTTCAGTTATTAAAACCTTAAAACCCATGGGAAATAATTTACTTAATCTATAGCGTGTTCTCTTAATTTCATTCTCGCTTAAACTATTTCTCTTATTATGCGTTTCTTGTTTTACATTAGTTCGTAATTCTTTGATTTTGTTTGATTCATATATATTGTTTTTACTCATCCAATCCGTTAAATGGATAATGAAACAATTTTTTAAAACAATATCCTGTGATTTAAAAACAATTGCTTTTTTGATTAAACATTTATCAATAGTGATATTTTGGCATTCTTTTAGTTTCAAGTCACGTGGAATGCTACATTCCATAAATTTGATATTTGAGCAGGAGCTCATTCTGATAAGGTCCATCTCACAATTGGAAAAAGTAAAATTTTCACAATGTTCCAAATATAATTTTATTATTTGAAGATTTTTAAAGTTAAAGTAAAGTTTATAATCCTTGATTGAAACGCGTTTAGAAAGGTGTAAAGAATTATCAATAACAATAGGATCCTGCTTAGAACCAGATCCATAACAATCTAGTTGAAATTTTCCATCTTCTGGAAACGTCCATCTAAGAGGTACAATAGAGCGTCCATAATATTCACGATTCTGCTTAATAAAAGTAATTCTTGTTGTACCTTTTGGTCTTTCAATTGGTTTTTGCCTGATTTTTTGTGCTGAAATTCTGCTTATGAGTTCGTTTTCGATGTCTTTATAATTTAAAATCCAAAAAATATCGACATTGAATACATCATCTTTTAATTGAATGGAGAGGCTATGATCTATAGAGCTTTTTGGTAATTCTATTTTCTCGATATTAATTTTTTCAATTTGTTCAAATGGAATAAATTTTGGTATTAAATAGGATAAAAATTCTGCAATATTTGGTGGTTTTCGAACTTTTACTCCATTTTCATAAATAATAATATATGAAATAAAGTTCATCATTCCTGGAAGTAAAAATAAGAAACCAAGAAAAAAGATAATAAAATCAAGAAAACTAAATGTACAATGATAAGGTGGATTTAAAAATTCACTAATTTTAAGAATTAGATAAGGTATGATTAAAATACCTCCAAAAATTAAAAAAATGGAAACAATTCCGTTAGACTTAGGAGTTTTACTTTTTAAGATTTTTTTTCCTTTTTTCATTTTTATCACTTATATTTGTTTTTCCTGTAATAAAATATGTCTCTAATACTGAAGAAAAACATGGTTAATGAGGCTGATACTAAAATCTAAAATTAGATTTCTAGTAAAAAAGGATAATCAGTATATCCTTTTTCACCAAGAGTGTAAAAAGTAGTTTTATCCCATGCTGCAATATCTCCATTAAACTCAAATCTTTTTGGGAGATCCGGATTAGATATAAAAAGTTTTCCAAACGAAACAAGATCAGCTAGATCTTCTTGTAGAACTCTATTCCCTTTTTCCTGGGTAAATCCATTATTTATCATCAGAGATCCTTTATATAAGGGTCTAAAATGTTTTGCGATATTAGGTTCTGAAAAAGGGACATTAGTTACATCCGTGAATGGTTCGGACAAATGTAAATAAGCCAAGTTGTAATTGTTCAGTTCATTTACTATGTATTCAAACGTGGGAATTGTCTCCTTATCAATTGTGATTCCAAACAGATCATGAAACGATGGATTTAACCTCGCTCCAATGTGGTTCTCTGGTATTACTTCCTTGATCGCATCGATTACCTCAAATAAAAATCTCGCTCGGTTTTCAATTGATCCTCCATATTCGTCGGTTCTATTATTAGAACATCTAGTAAAAAATTGATGAAATAAATATCCATTCGAGGAATGAATTTCAACTCCATCAAATCCCGCTTTTATGGCATTTCTCGCGGCATTCTTGAAATCTTGAATAGTTTGCTTGATGTCATCGATGGTCATCGCCTTGGGAGTAACTGTACTCTTAAACCCATCGTAAGTGAAACTTTTTGATTTAGGGTTTATGGCAGATGGAGCTAATGGAAGCTCACCGTCATGGAAATCAGGATGAGACATTCTTCCCACATGCCACAGTTGTATGAATATTTTTCCTTTATTTTTATGAACCGCTTTGGCTACTAACTTCCAACCCTCAACTTGCGCTTCCGAATAGATACCAGGAGTATTAATATAACCCACAGCATTTTTCGAAACTTGCGACCCGCAAGTAATAATCAACCCAGCAGATGATCTCTGACTATAATATTTAGCGTGAAGCTCAGTAGGGTGGTTTTCCGGATTATTTGCCCTACTACGAGTCATGGGCGCCATTACCATCCTATTCTTTAGAGTTAAATCCCCTATCCTTATTTCTTGTAAAAGAGGTTGAATTTTAGATATGTCTAATCCCCTTATATTAATCGTGATTTTTCAAATAGATATATGATATTGTTGCTAATAAAAAATAAATCGTGTAATATGGATATACTTCTTTTAAATTATTAGTAAATTATATCATCATTCGTTTCAAGCAGATTTCTTTCCTATAAGAACTAAGCATGAAATTGTGAAGAATTAAATTAGCAAATAAACCCAAATAAATTATATATATGTGTATTCACATAAAATAGGAAAAAAAAATTAAAAAAATATTCCGATTTATTACGAAGATTTAATCCTCATCATCTTCATCCTCCCAATCGTCATCATCATTATCATCGTTATCATCATCATCCCAATCTCCATCATTATCGTCATCCCAATCTCCATCATTATCTTCATCGTCGTCATCATCGTCATCGTCATCATCATCCTGGTCTTCCCAATCCTCTTCTAAATCACCCGCTACCTCTCCAAATTTTTTCTTTCTTTTTTCTTTGTCATTCAATAAAAACACCAAATTCTCGTTTTTTAATAGAAGATATCTAAAAGAAGTTATTAAATATTATGATCTTAAGGGATATCAATAAACATGATAATCTAGGGTATTCCGAAAATTTTCGATTCCGACTTTTTTTCTACAAATAAAGGGAAGAATTGTTCTTCAACCGCATCAACACGAGTAAAAAAAAATGAATTCAAAGTGAAAATTTAGACCCTTAGCGAGCCACGGAACCCCCTAGCGCTATAGTAAGAAGGGGCACTGTTGTGATACACAAAAACTTTGCCGTAGCGGTGATCAGCAAAGAGGGCACCGCCGAGTTTTCTAATATCAGAAGGTGTTTTCACCCAGCTCGATGTCTTCATATCGAAATCTCCAAGTTTCTGCAACTCTCGATATTCTTCTTCCGTTAAAAGCTCAATGCCCATAACAGCTGCCATATCAATTGCGTTATTTTCTGGTTTAAATTTTTTCCGGGCCTCCAGCCCTTCACGGTCGTAACAAACATTTCTGCGGCCTTTAGGACTTTCTGCTGAACAATCATAAAAAATGTATTCGCCCGTCTTTTTATCATGACCAACAACATCCGGTTCACCGCCAGTTCTTTCCATTTCATTGAGTGACCATAGTTTTTCAGTATTAGCTTCTAGCTTTACTTGTATTTTAGCCCATTCAAGACCTTTATGGCGGTTCATATTTTTCTCAAAACGGGCTTCCAACGCTTTGAGTAGTGCTTCACGTTGTTCTGGTGACAACTCTTTTTTGAGCTTGCTCATAAACATAGTATTCATTCCGAGTTTATAAAATCATCTATGCAACGCGATGTTTACTTTAACTTTCTTTTATCTTATGGGTTTACTACACTTTAGTAAAATTCGATAAAATTTAAGTATTTGTTCCTTTCCATTTCTTATAAGTTATTAAGAATGATAAAACTCAAAATTGAAATCACTAAAAACAAATAAGAATAAGTTAAAAAAAATCGATTAATACATGATATACGAGAGGTTAAAACCCGCAGGGCGCAAGATAATTCGCTCCGGACCATCCTTTATTGCTGATCGCATCTCTTATCACTCCTTTTTTTGTAATTTGTAATTTTTATTACTCCATTACTTTTTATTGATTCGCTGCTTTCTCCTTTTCCTTTTCCTGTTCCTGTTCCATCAAGCACACGGCATCGAATATGGCTAAGAGCATGGGGAGGCTGAAAAGCCCCAGAATGGTTGAAGGATTAATAAATCCTTCGAATGCCACGCTGACCCATGTGAACACCAAGATAGCCACTAAAAGCAGACTATTCACGATTAGCGCATAACTCAAGGATGGTCGGTATTTCAGCTCGAAATCCCGCTTGAATCGCTGCCACTTGTTCAAGACCGTTGGAAGAGCCTTGAATTCGGGATATTCCACCTCGGGAAGTGGCACGCGCTTGGTGTTCATTTCTCTTATGCTCATCTCTTTCTCACATCAAATCTTTCAAGTTGGAAAAGGTTTTTGGGTTTTTTTTTTTGATAAATTTGGATAATTTGATTGGTTTTTTCTTTATTTTGATTAAATTCTTATTCATTAAATTTTGTTATCCTGATAGTTTTTTTTTAAAAAATTTGGGGGTGTATTAGAAGGTAGCAAAGTATTGCCTGAAGTTCAAATTATTATTGACTTCTTGAATGGTTCGGGTCTCTTTCGCGTTCGCTTTCATTAATTTGGAGATTTTCTTGCCAAAAGAGGCTTTTTCAACATTACATTCTTTAATCGCGATGAATTCAGGAAGCTCGAATTCTAATACACATTGGTCTTGCTTTTTCATTGCTTCTAAACTTGTTTGTGCCATTTTTTTCACTCACTTTTTTTATTTTTTTTTTAGTTTTATTTTTTTTTCTTAATTTTAAGTAGGAATTTAGTTCATATATAGATTCATTATGAATACTTTTAATTGAAGTTCAAACTTCGACTGAAGTTCGTATAAAACTTTTTACAAAAAGCTTAAATGGAACTTATCTTATTTTATATATAGATAGAAAAAAAAGAAGATTAACGATGAGTGTTGGTAAAAAAATACAGATTCCGCCAAGAAACATTTTAGAACCTCTTTCAGGAAAGAGTTGGGAACATATTATATTGTGGATGTTAGAAAAAAACAAACAATGCGAGTGGGCTAATTTTACGGATAAAGAAAGCGTTAATATTCCAGCATCCAGCTTATCTACCAATTTGAATTCATTAATAGATGATGGATATATCAATAAACCTGAGCGAAATCGGTATGAAATTACTCAAGAAGGATCGGAAAGACTTCGAGAGCTCGAATATTTGAAGGCGAACGGCGGAACAAGGGCGTTAAATTATCCACCTAAAGCGATAACAAGAAAGCGAAATTATACGGATTGGATCCTGTGGATGTTATTCAATAATGATTATTGCAAGTGGTCAGACTTTACTTCAGATCCATTGCACATTAATTCTTCGTCATTATCATCAGCATTACAGTCAATGAGTAAGGAAGATCTCTACGTTAAAGAGAATAGCGAATATAAAATAACTGCTGAGGGAAAAATTAGATACTTTGAGGTCCTCAAGCGTTATGATTTAGACCGGCAATCGATATTAGAGGAGGAAAGTCGAAGGTTAGAGGAGATTACCAGGAACACTAACGAATTTTTTGAGAAATATGGCGTGCAAGACAATAAAGTCAAATTTCGATTCTTGAATAATATTTTAAAGCTCAATTATTCGAAAGTAGAAAATTTGCTAAACAGCGAGGAGGACTTTAACAAGATAGTATTATTCTTGTCATTTAATCACCCTGATTACTATCCAAATTATATTTCTGTTGACAAATTTGCACATAAATATGGCATAAAGCAGACGATTTTAGAATTTTTCTTAGAAAAGATAGTGGAAGAGGAATTCTATGCGGTTAAATTTCATAAATTGGAGGTCATTCCAGATAAAGAGTACTATTTTCAAGCTAATGGTAAATTAGAACGCGTTTTAAGAGCTATTGTTGATGATAAGATCACGAGATTTACGTACTTAAATAAACTGCAGGAAACAAGTGCAGAAGAGGCACCATTTATCAAGATGGATACAGTATTTGAAGAGATAATAAATGAGGTCTGCGTTAACCTTTTTCAAGATGAACTGAAATCTGCATTAAAGAATTTTCTACCAGAATACATCAAATACCTCGCATATAAAATTGAATCAGAAACTAAATTGATCAACACTGATGCGAAATTAGAAAGTATCATAATACAAGCAGCCATGGAAGATTTAAAATCTTATAATATAACCCCCATAAAGACAGAATTTGGGAAGACTGAATATTATTATCAGTTAAATAATCGCTTTTTTGAAACTTTGGATGGTTTTTATTTAGATAAATTGATGATATTAAAAGACAAGGATTTTGCTGAGAAATACAATCTAACAGGAATCAAATATTATCAGAAAATAATTAAGGGATTAAAGAAAGGCACGGATTATCAAAAGTTAAAAGATTTGGTTGAATCCATTAAAGATGATCTTAATGATTTACAGAAATTGATTTTAGATGACATTCTTTACACTTACCATAATGATTTCGAAAATTCATTAAGAATCTCAGATAAAATAAGTGATACATATCCAGATCAATCTGTTGGATTTTTATTCCATTCGTTAACTCATCTTGCAATGGGTAATTATACTGAAGCGTTAGAAAGTTTAAAAGATTCAGAGGGAATAACCGATCAGAATTGGTTGATTTGCCAGAAAGCACAAGTATTAAGCAAAAAGAGCAAATTCGAGTTAGCAAATGAAATTTTGGATAAAGCTTTAAAGAAAAATCCTGATGATCTTTTATTAATCCGTACTAAGATAATAGTTAATGTCGGCAATAAACAGTGTTGTTTAAAACGTCCCGAATTACTTTTTGATCTAGTTGATCAGGGTCTGGAATTAAACCCCAAAAATTTGGATTTAAAATTATTAAAAGTAATTATTTATTGCGTAACTGAGAATTATAAAGAAGCTAAACGATTTCTGGATAAAGAACTAAGCGTGTACTTCTATGATGAGGATTATCCTTCAGTTGGAACATCAAGCTTGTTCATGAGAGCATTTTCCTATACTGCGAGAGGTAAATTCGAAAAAGCGATGAAGGATGCCGAGAAGTCAATGGTTCATTATGGGGTTCATTATACTGCATTTGCTACAAAAGCATTGGTATTGGGGTATAACCTTATCTTTAATTTCGAGCCACACCAAAATAATAAAGAACAGTTCATTGATTTAATAGATAAAGCAATCACATCTTCTCCTAATAAAGGAACTCAGTCTCGATTTTTATCATTTAAAGCATCGGTATTTCATGAAATGGGGGATTTAAAGGAAGCATTGAACAATATCAACAATGCCCTTGTCCTCGCACCAGAAGATATAAATCTTTATCATCATAAAGTCTATATTCTCTATAGTTCAAATAAAACGCTTGAAGCAATAGATTTATTAGATTACATCATTGAGCAGTTTGAAGAAGATAGATTCAAAATGATGCAAACGAAATGTGTAGTTTATTACCGAATGAAAGATTTTGAATCCGCGTTAAAAGTAAATGATGAGACCATTAAGCAATTTCCAAAAGATCAATACATTTCGAATTATCCAAGCATCCTCAATAATAGAGCCTTAATGTTTGCCGAACTTGACCGAAAAGAAGAAGCAATTGAAACTGCTAAAGAAATGATAGAGCTCAATAAGGAAGATGGCAACATGCGTGATTCTTTTGGTGAAATATTGCTCATCGTTGGAGATTATGATGACGCTATCGAACAATTTGAGGAAGCAATTGAGATGGATCCAACAGGTTGGTATGTCGATCAATCTTACATCAAAATGGGATTATGTTACATGAAACTTGGAGATTTTGAAAAAGCTAAAGAAAACTTTGAAATTGGGAAAGATTTACTGAAGAAGAAACCTCCTAGAGAACGAACAATATACGACCACAATCCTGATGTTTATCTGATGGAACTTAAAGAAAAGATGAAAAAATCCTAATTATTTTTTTTGGAATTTTTACAAGAAAAAAGGAGATAGAGAATTCAATCAAAAAAAATACATGATTATGTGAAATGGATGGGATACAAATACCTTCAGAAAGTAAAGTTAAGCCCGAAATTTGGAAGATTATTACCCGTTGATTTTAATCCCTATCACCTTCGATCAATTCGGACTTATCCCGCAGAAGATATCTATTTTGAAATTAGAACATATATTTTAAACTCTGGATCACCAGATTATATCTGGTTAAAAGGACCTGGAGACTTTTCGCTTTATTCCGGTTTAAGAAGATTAATTAGGCTAATTCATCTTGAGTATCCTAATCAAAAAATCGGCATTTATGCCAATAGCACTCTTTTTCAACGGGAGGACGTTCGAGAAGATTTGCAAGAATGCGATTTGTTAGCTATTAACTTGAATAGCATGGATGAATCTAATTTTACTAAAGTATGTGCGTGCAATGAGCCTATGAAATTGAAGGATATAAAAATGGGGATCAAGGAATTTGCTAAAGATTTTCACGGTCATTTATTCATTTACACGATGTTTTTAAAAGGGGTCAATGATACAATAGAGAATGTGAATGAACTCAAAGATTTTATGGAAGAAATTCAACCGGATAGTTTTTCTATCGGAGAATATATAGAAGAGGGGTTTGAATCGCTTTCTCAAAAATTCAAGAATTACATAAAGGAGAGTTTTCAAGAACTCCCATTCGAGATATCCATCAAGTTTTAAATCTTAAACCAAATAAGAAAAATCGAATGAGAGATCCAACTTATAAAATAAAAGTTGACAGAACGATACGATAAAGTTTGAAAAGATATGAAAATGAGACTTGAGTATAAAGAAAATGCGAAAATAAAAATTAAAAAAAATATTAATTTTGCTAATCCTCTATGAAACGTGGTACATGCTTTCACTTATCCTATCGAGTTCCTCTTGAGTGTCATAGTCTACTTTTCTTAGTCTAGTCCCCTTCCATACTGCAATTGAGCCAAAAGAGCCTATTATTGACACTAATAAAAATAATGGTCTTATACCTATAAGTTCTGCTAATGGTCCTGCAGAAATTGCGCCAATCGGTGACATTATTGACGATAGGGATTGATCGATGGAGGTTACTCTTCCCATTTTTTCCTTTGGTACCGTGAGTTGAATTACCGTCATGTAGATCGTGTTTCCTATCGGCAACATGAAACCCATAATAACGCTAGCTATCCATAACGGTAAGTAGGATCCTCTAGGAACAAAAGCGAATATAGAAATCGCCCCCATCAAAATGACCAGAGAGCCAAAATATGATAAAAGTTTATGATTCCATTTCTTCTTTATAGATGTTAATAAACTTCCAAAGATCATTCCGATGCTAAAAAAGACGGTCATAAATGCATAATCAAATTCAGTTCCCAGATGATCATACTTGATATAGTAAGGTAATAGAATGTTGGTGGGCATGAGTAAAAAGTTAAGCACCATTGACCACAACAGGAGTGCAATTAATCCAGGTATGAGATTTATAGTTTTTACGCCAAGCTTAAATTCATGAAAGAAGGAATTTTTCTCCTTTTCCTCTTTAGATTTAATCATTAAAGGTATTTTAACTAATATAAGTGGAACCATTGCGATAGCATAGGTAATGACATCAACCCATAAGATAAATTCAATAATCAAAATTGAATATAGTGCAGCACCAAAAAGAGGACCGATAATATTGATTACACTTATGAATAGATAATTAACCCCGTTCATTCTGCTCAGCTTATCCTTTGGAACCATCGATGGTAGGATCGCACTTGCTGTTGGAACATGAAATGCTTGAAATATGCCTCGAAGGCCATGAT
>Ga0307442_1000060_pt1 | contig 37314 bp, 24 predicted proteins | sample SalMarWE160430MG_FD_202143 | JGI IMG/M metagenome (GOLD analysis project Ga0307442, IMG submission 202143) | Salt marsh sediment microbial communities from the Plum Island Ecosystem LTER, Massachusetts, United States - WE1604-30 | ecosystem: Environmental > Aquatic > Marine > Intertidal zone >...
TCCGGCTCAAGTCCCGGCGAATCCGGGCGGCGCTGTCCTCATCCAGATTGAGGTAGCGGGACACGTAGCGGGTCATCCGGCGGGATATTTCCTCTACCATCCCGCTGGAGGAGGGATACAGAGTTTCATCCAGATCGAATAGCAGATAGGTTATGCCGCTGCTCACGGTGGTGAGGGTAAGGATTTTCAACCGGTTTGTCAAACTCCGGTCTATCGGGAATAATGACTGCATGGAGGAATCGGTCCGGGCGCTCATCCAGGCGGCTCAACGGCTCAGCCGCTGCCTCCGCACGCTGCATCCGGGTGACCCCGTCGTCTATGTGTACAACCCGCTGGAGTACGCATGGAGCGCCTACCGCAGCTACCTGGAGCGTTTCGCCGGCAACAGGGGCAGGTCGAAGCAGGACAGGCGCAAGCGGGTGCTGCTCTTGGGGATGAACCCCGGACCCTGGGGCATGGCCCAGACCGGAGTGCCCTTCGGAGAGGTCGAGGCGGTGCGGGACTGGATGGGCATAGAGGAAGCGATCGGTCGCCCCGCTTCCGAACATCCCCGCCGCCCCATAACGGGGTTCGCTACGACCCGGAGCGAGGTCAGTGGCAGACGGCTCTGGGGTCTCATGAGAAAACGCTTCGGTGCGGCTGAAGGCTTCTTTCAGGAACACTTCGTCGCCAACTACTGCCCGCTGCTGTTTCTCGACTCCGAGGGAAAAAACATCACACCGGACAAACTCCGCTCCCGGGACAGGCAAACCCTGTTTCACTGCTGCGACCGGCATCTGCTGGCTACGATCCGGGCCCTGGACCCGGAGTGGCTGGTCGGGATCGGCAAGTTCACGGAGAAGCGTCTTCGAGAGGTGAGCCGGGAACCGGGTAACAGACAGCGGAAGGTAGCGGGGATCCTCCACCCCAGTCCGGCCAGCCCGGCGGCCAACAGGGACTGGGCCGGCCGGACCAGCGAACGGCTGATCTCACTGGGAGTTTGGTAGACCTACGGTCGTGGCAACAGCCTTATGGCGTCTTCGCCACACCGCCGACCAGGGACTCGGCGATCTCCCAGAGACGGCGGGCCACCTCCCCGTCTGCAGGAATCCTCCGCTCATCCCCCACACGTTCGAAGAAACGCCCGCTGACCCCTTCCACATCCGGGGAAGAGGCCAGGTACACGCCGCTGCCGGTCTCCCGTCCCAGCACAGCCATGCCGAGGGAAGCGGGAAGGCGCAGATACCAGGGAAGGTTGCGGATCACCCGCGATCGGATCAGGCCGGGGTGGAAACAATTGGTGGTCACCCCGCTACCCTCCAGACGGCGGGCCAGCTCAATCGAAAACAGGGCCTTTGCCAGCTCCGCCTGGAGCTTGGCCTTGACGAAATTGTAGCCTTTTACCAGCTGAAGATCGTCGAAGTGGATCCGGGCGATACGCAGGGGTCCGGCGTTGCCTGTCACGGTCAGGATACGGGCCGGGGTGCTGCGCTTCAATACATCCAGGAGCAGGTTGGTTAGCAGAAAATGTCCCAGGAACTCGACGGCCAGGGTCATCTCCACTCCCTCCACGCTGACCGTGCGCCGGGGGTACAGCACGCCGGCGCAGTTCATCAGCACGTCGAGCCGCCGGTAGCGTTCCTCGAACTCTTCTGCGGCGCGGCGGACCGAGTCGCCGTCGGAAAGGTCGGCGCGGAGGATCTCGATGTCCCGGTTTCCCGTGGCGGCGATCAGTTCCCGGCGGCTGCGCTGCGCCCGCTCCTCCTCCCTGCTGAGCAGGACGATGCGGGCGCCCAGGCTTGCCAGCCCCAGGGCAACGGCCCGGCCCACCCCGGAGCTGCCCCCGGTGATCAACACCAGCTTGTCCTTCATTTCTTCTGAACGAGCTCCTTCAACCGCTCGGCGTTGATGATGATCGTGGCGTAGATGGCATCCAGATGAACGTTCAGATCCCTCTGCATGGTTTCAGGAAGCTTCGCCAGCTTGTTCTGATTGCTCTTCTTCCCCAGCCACTGAACCAATCCGAAACTCTCCTCGAATACCCGCCGCATGGAACCGCGGATCGAGTCGATGGTATCCCCGATCTTGTCTATCGAGATGGAGTCGATCCTTTTGTTGGTCTGAGCCGTGCGGATGGTATCTCTGGTGCGCAGAAGAACCTTTTCCAGCTGGTTGACCTCTCCGATCAGGGTCTCCAGAGAGGCTTCCTTTCTCTCGATGCTCTCCCCGCCGATGATGAAGCTGTACTCGATATCCCTGCGAACGCTCTTCTCCTCCCGGCCGGACAGGCGGGCGAAAAAGGTGCGGATCCTGGCGAGGAAGGAAGGCTTCGGCTGGAAGAGGAAATAGACGTTTTCGAGTATCGGTAGCAGGGCCGCCACATCCTTGTTCCGGGCCAGGTAGCGGTGCAGGATGCGCATGTACTTGCGACGCATCGAGGGAGAGTCGGCCTTTTTGTCCGCCTGGGCGTACTTCTCCCTCAGCCTGCTCTCCAGATGTTCATCGCTGCGCTCCAGATCCTGGAGCACCACCTTGACCAACCGTGGGTCGTATGTGACGCCCAGACGGTTGCAGCGATCCTTGATCAACGGGTCGTATTTCTCCGGGCTTCTCCTGTAGTTCTGCTGATTGCCGATCTCATCGCGGATCTCCATCCTCAAGCGGAGGGAGTACTCGTCTATTCTTATCTGTTCCAGCCGCTCGAAGAAGGGGTCGATCCGTTCCTTCAGCAGCTCCTCGATGTCTTTTCGTTTCTGCCGGGCCAGCACCGAGGCCTCCGAGTTCGGGTCCTGAAGGATCCAAACCGTATTCTTCATGTACATCTCCTCGAGGAACTGGCGTATATCCGCATGAACCTTGCGGATGTCGGCGATCTCTTTCAGTTCCACAAAATGCGCATTGCCCAAAAAGGAGTTGCGGATCGCATAGACGTTGTTGATCAACTCGATCAGACGGTGGGTGTTGTCCTGCACCTCCCCCTCCGTACTCTGCAGACCGCGCTTGTGGAAGGTGATCTTCAGGCTTTCAGGATCTATGGCGGCGTCGATGCCGCCCTCCGGAGCGAAGGATCGTCGGAAGGGAACCGAGAGGGTGCGGATCGATTCGGCCAAAGATCGGTACAGGTCCCTGAGGTCCGCCGTTCCGGCCAACAGTCGCTCTTTTTCCTCCTCCAGATAGTGCAATACCTCATTCAGTCCCATAGTAATGCTCCCTGTTCTATGTAGAGTGTAGACCCGGGTGCAGAATTGTCAACTTGGGCTTGAGTTGATGGATTCGCTTCCGATAATGGAAGTAACTGAAACAGGGGTCTTTGGTCCTGGGGGTTATCCCTCGGGGCCATTTTTTTCCCATCTCCGCGCGACCGGTCATCAGGGCGGCACCCTTCACTTCAGCCTGCGGCTATCCGCCGAAGGCTGTCAGACGCCAGAGCTGCTCGCAGCAGAGGGAGAGACGACGGCCCAGTTCCGCTCCTCCGGCGGTCGTATAATCCTCCTCGTTTTCGAACACGGTGTAGGGAATTTGCGTGTTCCCGACGGAGAAGAAATGTGAATCCTTGGCGCTCAGTTTCGACCAGTCATCCATCTCGTACAAGCGGCGCATCTTCTCCTCCGGAAGGCTGTGCTCCAGGATGCTGTGGGGCGCTTGCGGGTTGAAGCGCCGACGGTTCTTCCGCATCGATTCCTGAAAGGAGACATTCACGTACAGTACGACCGCCGATTCGAGAATCCGGGTGCTCAACTGCCGGAAGGCGCGGGCGTAACCGCCATGCGAACATCCTCGGGAAAACTCGATGACCACGGTGCTGCCCTCCGACCCCTCCGCCCTGTGTTTCTCGTATTCCAGACACAAGCGGCGCACCAGCAGATCCCAGAGATAGTCCTGCTTGAAGTATCCCTGCTCATCGGTATGCAGGCGGGGCTTTCCCATATCCGAAAGCAGCTTGTCCTCCTCGAACCAGGTCCAGAGCATGGGGAAATCATCGGTAACGAACAGCTCTCCCAGGTGGAAGCGCCGGCGGCGATCCTCGCTGTCGAGGGAGCTCAGATAGTCGATGATCTCACTCTTCCCCGACGCCGGCCTGCCGATGAGGATGAGGGTATCGAAGATGAGGCTGCTCAACGCGACCGCACCTTCACGTCCCCCATTACGACGAATCCGGTAATGCGCACCCCCGGCCCCTTCCTGGGAAGCGTTGTGTTCACCCGCCTGCCCTCCTTCACCTCCCCGAGGATCGGGACCACCTCGAGTTGCACCGGGAGGCTCTCCGGCACGGTAACAACGACGCTGCTCATTACAGCCAAGACGTTGATTTCAACGATACCGGATGGAAGCTCCAGGTCCCGGAAGTCGAACTCCAAGGAGCTCATCACGGTTCTGGAGTTGACCGTACGGCACTTGAGCCACTGCCCCCGCAGCCGCCGGCTCATCATGATGCCGTACACCGGCTGCTCCTCCTCCCGCAGCACGAGGCTCCTGGCGGAAACGGTTCCCGGGGGCTGCTCCGGCGCTTCGGCCACTTCACCGGGAATGTCGTCGATCAGCCGGGCCAGATCCTGGACGCTTTGCGCCTGATGGGCCTGGGTAACTCTCCGTTCGAACTCCTCCATCTCCAGGATGTTCCTGGCGAAACACTCGCTCAAGATCCTGATGGTTCGCTCCCGTTGAGCCGGCAGACCCACTACGCTACGCCTTTGCGGCCGGTTCGGATCGTGCTCCGGGAGGTCCTGCCGGTCAGTCATTCCTGGTTCATCCGCTCGAACAGCTTGTACAGACTGTGGGTTCCCATGTTCTCCAGACCGATGGCCATGGCCGAAACGTAGAACTGATGAGCCAGGGCCAGCCCCGGCAGGCTGAGCTTCATGCGCCGGGCTTCTTTCAGCGCGATGTCCATGTCTTTTACAAAGTGCTTGACGAAGAACCCGGGATCGAAGTTGCCCTTGGCGATCCGGGGGCCGTAGTTGTTGAGGCTCCACGAGGCCGCTGCGCCGCTTCCGACTACGGCGATCATCTCCTCCAGGTCGACTCCCGCCTTGTAGGCGTACAGAAGGCATTCGACCACCCCGATCATCGTGGTTGCTATGTGGATCTGGTTGCACATCTTAGTGTGCTGCCCTGCGCCGGGCGGGCCCATATAGGCGATGTTTTCCCCCATGAGTTGAAACAGGGGCATCACCTGGTCGAAAATCTTGCGATCCCCCCCGACCATGATGGCCAATTTACCGGAACGGGCCCCGACATCCCCACCGGACACCGGCGCATCCAGAACCGAGACGGAGCTGCCCGCGGCCCGTTCATAGATGCGCTTGGCCAGAGTCGGTTCGGAGGTAGTCATCTCCACCAGGATGGATCCGGGCTTGATTCCGGCCAGCACACCCTTTTCACCCAGAATGACCTCCTCCACGTCGGCGGGATAACCCACGATCGTGAACACGCAATCGCTGTTGCGGGCGACCTCCAGGGGATCCTCACACCAGGTCGCCCCGGCATCCAGCAGATCCATGGCCTTGCTCTTGGTCCGGTTGTAGACAAAGGCCCGGTACCCCCCCTTTATCAGGTGCAGGCACATCGATCGGCCCATCACCCCGGTTCCGATCCACCCTACATTCTTGATCTCCATCATGGCCTCCATTGTTACCTATTGTATTGTTGCCTATTGTATTGACAGTCCAACCGTCCTTCTTTCTGCTGCGTTAAAAAGATTCCCTCGAGGATATCCGCCCGTATGGGAGCAGTATAACTGAAGTTGCGCCCCTAAAACAACACAGTGCTCTCACCCCGCTACTATGAGTCGCAGCAACAGGGAATACCCGTAGGTCCCGAGCAGGACGAACAGCACGGGCAGGATCAATCCCGCCAGGCTGCGTAGCAGCGGGGTTTTGAAATACTGGTTGGTAACCAGCAGGCAAACGTGCACCGGGGAGAGCATCTGTCCCATAAATCCGGCGGCGTAGGCCAGAACGGTGGCTGGCAGCAGCACAGCCAGCGGCGGGGAAGCGCCGAGCAGGGTCATCACGACCGGGAAACTGGCCCCGATGGTTCCCACGTTGATGCCCATGGCCAGACCGGAAATCAGGGGAATGAGGAGGATGAACAGCCCCTCCGGCAGGCCGATTGCAGCCAGCTCTCCGCGCATCTGCTCGACAAGGACCATACCCCCCGGAAGGCGTGCCTCGATCATCGCACCATAGATGCGTATGACCGCCACCAGGACCGTCATATACAGGGTGCGCCGGGACAGCAGCACCTCCCTCCAGTCGGACCAGTCGGCCTTACGCTGGAACTGCAGGACGATCAGAGCCAGGAACAGTCCAGCCGTGATAGGGATGTAGCGGCTGATGCTCTTGACTGCGGGGAGCGCTATCAGGATCGCGGTGTATGTGGCGATCACCGTGATGATGGGTGCGGCCAACGTGAGGAAGGAGTGTGCGCCCTCCTGGGGTGCATGCCCGGGCTCCCCGTTGTGGGGAATCCTGCGCAGCAGGAACAGGTACCCCCCGGCGATGGCCAGAAGGGATACGGGAAGCTGCGCCAGAGTCAGCTGCCAGATCTCCAAACCCGTCATATCCAGGGCAAGGATCACCCCCGGATACAGGGGCCACCAGTACTCCCACACGTGGCGAAACCAGTAGTTGGTCCGGGTTTTGAGCAGCGAGGGCAGCTGACCGGCGCGGTCGGCGCTGTCCACCATGGGAGCGCTGAACATGGCCCCTCCCGGCATAGGGAGGAGCCCGATGACGGCGGGCAGAGCGGCAAAGGACATGCGCCTGGGAACCCGTTCCCCCACCGTCCGCACCATATCCCGCATCACCCCGGTTTTGGCCATCAGGGAGCTCAGCCAGATGATCTGGCAGATCACGGCCATCAGCAGCAGATTGTCCAGTGAGGAAAACCGTGTCCAGGCGATGCGTCCTACCTGGAGCAGAGGCTGACCGGACCACAATCCCAGAACCAGTCCGCCTGCGGCGATCGCCGCCATAAGATTCCGGGCGATCGCGTTTACGATGAGGATTAGAGCCAGCGTGCCCAACACTTTGGACAGGGCCGGTGCAGAAAGAATGAACTCCACGATCATTGCAGCGTACACGTTAGGCTAGTCTGTGCGAGCGGACAGCCTGTTGTGGCCCATTTATATCAGAAAACTCCCCGAAGGTCAGCGGGCTGAACCGCGGGGTTAAACAAGGACTGGCAGCTTCCTCTTTCGGCCCACAGCTCTCGCCTCTATAAATTCCGCCTGTAGATCCTGTGGGTCTTGTAGACCCGTCCGCCCAGGGTCTGCATGTCGGCAAGCATGAGACTGGTGGTGTCGGCGATCTGGACCATCTCCACCCTCTTGTAACCCGAATCAAGGATGGTGCGGATCAGCTCGTAGTACATCAGGCCGTTGCCCCCCAGCTTCTGGTATTCCGGAAGGATCGCGGCCCCGTTTACGATCAGCGTATCGGTCCGTCCGGCTTCGGTGAGCAGATCGATGATGCGGAGGGGATTGAGTCGGCCCCGGGCCCTCTGCAGGGCTGCGGAGAGGTCGGGGAAGGCGAAGAGAAAGCCGACCACCTGATCGTCGTAGTAGAGGATCTTGATCAGCGAGGGTTTGGAGACCAGCATCAGATCGTCGGCTAATCTGTCGATCTCCACCTCCCGGAGCGGGCAGAAATCCTCGTGGACCGCGAAGGATCGGTTGTAAACATCGCCGATCTGTCCGGCAATCCGCTTCAGCGCCCGTTTGCTGCGGAATCGGGGTACCCGAAAATGGCCGCGCTTGTAGTGGATCTCGGCCACCCTCCGGATCTTCTCGGGCATGGTGAAGCCCTGGCGCCGGATCTCGGCGGTGTAGTAGTCCCGGACCTTTGTAAATCCGTTGTTCTCGAAAAATCGACGGTAGTAGGGTTGATTGTAGTGCATCATGGTCATGGTGGCTCGCTGCTCGAAACCGTCGATCTGGATTCCGCTTCCATCCATCCCGCTGAGCCCGTGGGGACCGTGCAGCTCGATCAGACCGCGTCGAGACGCCCAATCCGCAGCCGTCCCAATCAACACCGCGGCCGCCTCGTCATCCTCGGCGCATTCGAAGTAGTAGAAACGCGCCTCCCGACGGTCCCGATAGCTGTTGAACCTGCGGTTTTCGAACACGCCGATCCGTCCGACCGTTCGACTCTGCCGGCGGGCCAGGTAAAAGGCGGCCTGGGAATGCTCGAAGAAGGGGTGATTCCGGGTGAGGATCTTGCGCATTTCGGAGCGAAACGGAGGCACCCACTGGGGTGTGTTCACGTACAGCCGGAAGGGAAGATCGATGAACTCAGAGATTTGTCCGCGTTCCCACGAGGAGATTTCCAGCACTTCCAACATGATCCTCGCCTCCCAATCTGATGCTGCGGTCCCCTATTTTACACCGGGTGGGTTGTTTCCCTGAACCCGCCACCCGGGGGCGCTTGGGCAACTGGCCGGTTCCCCTCAACCTGTCTACGGACTGCCGGGCACGGCAGCGATCCCAGCCTATCTAGTAGACAAACTCCATTCCGACGGTCCAGGCAGTCAGTAAGTCCTGGTCCCACTGGTATTGATCGTCCCCGTCCCCGATCGGAACAGAGAGGTTGCTGAATATATTCAGCCCCTGGTAGATGTTCCAGCTGACACTGAGGAAGTTGAGGGTGGAAAGATCCACCGGGGATATCAGAGAGCGAAGCCGCAGAGACAAGGTATCGGTCGGAGAGAAGGCGACCTCCGGGAAGAGGAACAGCCCGTAATCCCTGCCGGCTGCTATCTCCTTCCAGTCCGCGCCGGGATGTATGGCCGCTTCCAGCCGGAAGGACAAGGTCCGGTTTAAACCCAGGTTGACAAGGTGGAACAACCCGGCGGAAATACCCAGCCACCGGTCCCACTGCTCCCAATTCAGATCGAACATGGGAATGGCTATGGCGGCGGAGAGGTTCCAATCCACCAGCAGGTGGCCGTGCAGGCTGAGGTACGGTCTGTGCTCGGCTTTGGTTCTTCCCGAGGCGTAGTAACCTGTCTCCAGGGTCGTGCGGCCCAGCTTGAAAACCCCCCGGACGCCCCCGGACAACTGGTGGAGATACATCGGAAGTGATGCCGACAGTGGGTCGCTGGTAAAGGTTCCCTCCTCCGCTTCCGGGTCCGGAACCCCGTAAGGGAGGGCCACTGCTTCCACAAAGGAGAAGGCACCCAGGGGTATGTACACCGCCCCCAGCCAGGCCGTTTCACTGCGCAGGGTCGCCCCGGACAGATCTCCGGAGATCGTCTCCATGCTGCCGAAGACCACATCCCCGGCGTTGAACACGAAACCGTCACCCCAGGATACCCGGGTCTTTCCCATGGTTAGCCGAAACCCGGGCAGCCGCACCTTGAGGTATGCCTGAGGAACATCGATGCCGACGTACTGGCCGATATACGAATCGAGCCGGAAGTAACCCTTTACGTTCTTGTTTCCCTCTGAATCCAGATCCAGGCTGGCCTTTACGCCGGGCAGCAGCTGGGTAGCTCCCTCTACGCGAAGGACCGAGGCGGAACCGGTAATGGTCACCGAGGAGGCTACCTCCGCGGCCAGGTTCGCGGGCACCAGAGCCAGGGCTGCCAGGATCAGAACCGCGGCAGCGCTGGTGTATCGCAGGCAGCGCGCCTTCACCAGGTCAGCTCCTCCAGGCTGAAGATATCCGGCGGCAGATCCGCCTGCAGATCGATCGACTGGATGCGCATCTCCGTGGAGGAGTTTTTCTTCATCGCATCCCGCATGATGATGTAGTGGGGAACGTACTTTCCGGCTACCTGCCGGATATCCCCGAGCTCCATCTCCTTGAGCAGGCGACCGGACAGGGAGTAGGAATTGGCCCGGGTCATCACCCAGGTCTCCGCGTCGATCCAGGCTTCCTGCTTGGGGTAGGCCAGTCCTCGTTTCCTGGCCTCGAGCTCCAGGTGATAATGCTTGCGTCCGTCGATGTTCTCCTCCCCCAGCAGGGTGACCTTGTACTGATCCAGTATATCCCCCTCCCCGGTCATGTCTTCATAGGAGAAATCCGAGCCCATCACCGAATCCCTGAGGGCGGAGCCCTGGAGGTGGATAACCTCCTCAGCCTCTGGAAAGTACAGGTAGATCTCGTCTTTCAGTCGCAGGATCTTCTGCCCCTTCTCCTCCGGGTTGGTGAACTCCAGCAGCATCTTGTCGGCCCCGGCTGCGTAGCTGATAAAGGTCTTCACCCGGGAGCCGAAGCGGTCGCTGATGGTCATCGACCCGTCGATCCGCTCCGCCTCGTTTATCTTGTTGCGTTCCACATTGGCGATGATCTCCTCAGCGGTGATCGCCGACATGCTCAGCGTTGCGATAAGGCCCATGGCCATTATCAGTGGCATGATTCGTCTCATAGCATATCTCCTTGCAATCTCCTTGTGTGTTACTGCTCCCGCTGCTTTCTACACCGCCCGCAGCGCCTCCACCGGCTCGATCTTGGCCGCCCTTCGGGAGGGGATGAATGAGGCCAGGCTGGCTATGGCCGTGGCGTAGAAAAACACGAAGACGGTGGAGCGGATGTTCAGCCGTGGGTACAATACCGAGCTGAGTTCCATGTCTACCCCTTCCGTGATTCCGCCAACATTGATCCCCGTTCTGGCCAGAGGGAGGGTGATCGCAACACCTATGAGAACCCCGATGAAGGCGGCGATGGCGCCGATATAGAAGGCTTCCAGGAAAAACAGGCGCACGATCTCCCCCGGAGTCATGCCCATAGCGGCCACGGTTCCGATTTCCCGCATGCGTTCGTAGATCACCATCATGGTGGTGTTGACGATGACCGTGGAAGCCAGCAGGAAGAAGATCAGGGCAAATATGTCATAGATATTCTGTGCGTATCGAATCATCCCGTAGATCATGCCCACCTTGGTCCAGGCCTGTACCGAAAGATCATCCCGGCCTAGATTTGCGAGAATGCCCCTGGTTCTCTCGACAAAGGCATCAGCCTGCTTGGAGTCCTCCAGCATCACCAGAACTTCGGTGGCTTCATTGTCCATCTTCAGAAAGCGGGCGGCCGTATCGATAGGCATGAGGAAGAAACTGTCGTTGAAACCGGCCACCTGAAAGCGCACGATTCCGGTCACCAAGAAGGTCATTCCCGACATGCCCATGTACTTGTTCTTGGTGAGCAGGGTCAATTTCTCTCCAGCCTCCAGGTCCAGCTCCCGGGCCAGACCGGCGGACAGGATCATCTCCCTCTCACCGCTGCGGGGCAGGCGTCCCTGCACCAGGGAGTCCTGGATCCGCATCATCTGCTGCTCACGCTCGAAATCCACTCCCAATCCTATTCCCTCGAAAGTCTGGTCGTTTCGGTAGATGGCTGTGAAAAAACGGGTTCTCGGTACAACCGCCACCACCCCGTCTTCGGCCTCCAGCTTCCGCACCACATCTTTATAATTGGCCACACTGAGGTGCAGCGGGTTGAGCTGCTCGTTTTCATCATACCCGACGTGGCGTATGCGGACGTGGCCGGTCAGGTAGCGCACCACGTTGGATTCGTAGTCGCCCAGAAAACCGGTGATGTAGGAGAACAGGAAGGTGATGGCCATGGTGGCTACGACGATGGCCGTGCCGGAAAGCAGGCTGCGCCGGCGGTTGCGGCGGATATTTCTGAAGGCTATTTTTGCCAGTTTCATTGATCGCTCCTCGCTTTTTATTCGTAGCGCAGGCAGTCGGTGATCTGCATCTTCAGGGCCCGGGAGGAGGGGATGATGGAGAACAGCATAGCGGCGATCACTCCGAATACGAATCCACCCGCGATGGCCTGTGGGTGCCAGGCGCTGCGGAATACACCGGCCACCCGGTAGCCGATATCCATATGCCCCATAAGAGTGCTCATATCGATACCCCACCTGACCATGAGCCAGTTGGCAATCACACCCAATCCTACCCCGATCACCGCGCCGATCAGTCCGATTCCGCCGGCTTCGAAGAGAAAGGCCACCCGGATGGCGCCGTCCTTCATGCCCATGGCCCGCATCATGCCGATCTCCCGCACCCGCTCGTAGACGGCCATGAGCATAGTGTTGGAGATGCCCACCGCAGCGATGATGAACACCAGGATGAGGAGGACGCTGCTGCCGGCGCTCTTGGCCTGGGCGATCATCAGGAAATCCCGGGACAGATCTTTCCAGCTCTCCACGGTAATTCCGGGCAGCACAGACAGCCGCTCCCGCAGGCTCTGAATCTTGGCCTCCGGATCCCGCCATTCGGGAAAGTAGAGGGTGAGCTCGGTAACCGCCCCCTCCATCTCCAGGGCCTCGTCGGCCAAGTCCAACGGGATGAAGGCGGTGCCTTTGTTGACCACCGGGTTGGGGGTGTTCAACACCCCGACTACGATCAGATCGAGGGTCTGAAAGGCCCCATAGCGGGTTCGGGTGCGGATGGTGATCTCCTCCCCCACCTCGATTCCCAGATCCTGGGCCAACCACTCTCCCAGCAGAACTCCCTGATCACCGGATTCCAGATATCGCCCTTCAGCCACGGTTTCGGATAGCCGGTAGATCTTCTCATCCGTTTGGGGATCCACGGCCACGACTTTGACGAACAGCGAACCCTCGCCGTAGAAGATCTCTCCGGCAAAAACCGTACGCCTGGTGGTGGTTACACCGGCTCCTTCCAGGGCTTGCTCCACGGCAGCGGGATCCTGGATGGCGTACTTGAGGGGCATGCTCTTGAGATCCTCCAGGTATTCGTCGGTCATCACTTTGGCGGATCCGGATTCGTACCAGATGATGTTCCGTTCCGATTCCCGCTCCGCTCCCTGCAGCCAGCCGTCCAGAAAGATGAAGAACAGCAGTCCCACTGCCAGCGCTGCGGCTGTTATCATGGTTCTTCGCCGGTAGCGGGAAAGATTTTTCCAGGCAAGGGTTATCAGAAATTTCATGATCCCCTCCTCTCATCACTGGTTATCTCGCCGTCGTGCAGCCTGACCAGTCGCCGGGCGTAGTCCATCACCATCTGATCGTGGGTGGAAAAAACAAAAGTTGTCCCGTGTTTCTTGTTCAGATCAACCATCAGGTCGAGAATCTCCCGGCCGGTATCCGAGTCCAGGTTGGCTGTAGGTTCGTCGGCCAGCACCAAGTCCGGTTCTTTGATCAGGGCCCGGGCCACGGCCACTCGCTGCTGCTGCCCGCCGGAAAGCTCACCGGGAAGCCGGGTTTCCATCCCTTTGAGACCCACCTCCTCCAGGATTCCGTGGGTGCGCTCCTTGATCTCCGAGCCGTTTGTCCCGAGCAGGGACAGGGCGAAGGAGACGTTCTCGTAGGCGCTGAGCACCGGAATGAGGTTGAAGGACTGGAACACGAAGCCCAGCCGCTGCCGGCGCAAAAGGGCAAGCTCCTTCTTGTTCTTGGAGGAAACCGCCTCTCCGACGATATAGATCTCCCCGCTGGTGGCCTTGTCCAGACAGCCGATCAGGTTAAGCAGGGTGGTCTTGCCCGAGCCGGAGGGTCCGGCGATGGACATAAACTCCCCCTTTTCGATGCTCAAGGACACCCCGCGCAGAGCGTGCACCACCGTTTGCCCCACGGTATAGTCTTTGGTTACGTTCTCTACTCTGATCATATCTGTTCTCCTTTGTTCTCAGAGGTCGCTTCGGGGTTTGGCGCCGGCTGGGCGCCTGCCCGCGGCTGCGCCCCTTCCGGAGTACCGGCATGATCGGGCAGCTTGCCCTTGGCCAGATCATCGAGCACCGATCCCAGGGACATGGAGGACAGGCTGCCGGAGGGCAGCAGAACGATGGTGCCCCGCTGCTTGATCCCCTCGTAGATCATGTTCATCCCCCGCAGGTGCAGGGCGGTGGGGTCATCCTTGTAGCGTTTGGCCGCCTCGACGAACTTGTCGGAAATCTCGATCTCCGCCGTACCCAGGATGACCCGGGATTGGCGCTCCCGCTCCGCCTGGGCCCGCTTGGACATGGCGTCCTCCAGCTCTTTGGGGATCACGATGTCGGTGAATTCGATCGATAGGATTGTGATGCCCCAGGGATTTGTCTTGCGGTCCAGGGCCTCCTGGATCTCCTTGCCGATCCGCTCCCGTTCGGCCAGAAGGTCGGCAAGATCGTGGCGGCCGATGGCGTCCCGCAGGGCCGTCTGGGCGGATAGCACCACCGCTTCCAGGAAGTTCTCCACCTCCAGGATCGCCTTGGTGGCGTCCCAGATCATCCAAAAGGCCAGGGCGTCCACGTGAACCGGCACGGTGTCCATGGTTATTGTCTTTTCCGCACTGAAGTCGGTGGCCCGGATGCGGGTGTCCACGAAGCGGATCACCCTGTCGGCGACAGGAAAGATCAGAAAGATACCCGGCCCCCGCAGCCGGTGGTACTTGCCGAGGCGCAGGATCACCGCCTTTTCCCAGTGTTGGGCCATTTGAAAAACCGGGGCAAACAGATACCCTCCTGAGATCATCACGGTCAGGGGAAACATGGCGTTGCCGTAGCGGGCGAACATGCCGATCCACAGGCCCGCAAGGAGGACCAGAACCAGGGCCCAGGAGGGAAGCAGCAACAGCAGCACGGCACTGATGATCACCTGTACGGTGATGTAGGCAAGCTCGATCGGCGAGGCGGCCAGGCCGACGGTCACCTGCCAGATGACGCCGGCTCCCAGAAAGACGGCCAGGATCAGCAGGGCCGGGGGACTTAAGCGAAAATCCCGGGGCAGCATCGCCCGGGGAAGGTTGCGGATTCGATCAAAGGCTTTGATACGATACATGGCTTTTTACTCTCCTCTGTTCAGCTCTTTGAGATAGGAGCTGAGTTCTTCAAGGCTAAAACCGTAGGAGGCGGCGTGGATGACGAAGGAGCGGGTGATCTCGGCCAGGATCCGCTCCCGCTCGACATCGGAGATCCTCACTTTCTGATCGCTGATAAAGGTCCCGGTCCCCTGCTGGGTGTTGACGATGCCGCGAATCTCCAGCTCACTGTAGGCCCGGGCCACGGTGTTGGGATTTACCTGCAGATCTACGGCCAGGCCGCGTACTGTCGGCAGCTGATCCCCCGTGTCCAACCGGCCGTCGGCGATGGCCATCTCAACCTGCAGAATGATCTGTTTGTAGAAGGGAACGCCGTTGGTCGCGTCCAGAGAAAACTTCAACACAGTTTCCACAACACCTCCATACTTGTACTAATGTTTTAGTACAATATTAGTTTAGTACAATAATACAAGTTTGGCAAGTGGAATTTTTGAAATTTTTGCTCGGGTTGTCCCGTGAGCTGCTACGGATTCGCTTCCGCTGCGTCCTTTTCCCCGCCTATTTCTGCCCCCGGAACCAGGGTGAGTCGGGCTTCCGCCTCCGCCTCCACCCGATCCCTGCGCCAGAGCAGCGGAGCATAGCTTCCCGCTGCCCAAAGAGGGATCAGGTCCTTGTAGTGTTTGCTGGCAGGATGACCGGACTGCCCGCAGCTGTGGATCCACAGGGCCTTGTCCAGATCCGAGAAGTCGACGAGGTGCCGCCAGCTGGCGCTGTAGCTGCTCCTTCTCGGCGGCAGGCTGCGCAGGGGAGGGCATTGCCAGACCGTGTCGGAGCTCCCTCCCAAAGGCACCGCTTTGGGATCGAAGATCAGATTGAAGGGCCTGCGGCGGCCGATGGGGTGGTTGAACCAGGCCTTGTGGAAGCTGCCGTAGCTCCACCTCCGGGGATCCTTTCCTCCCTGCCTGGACAGATAGCTCAGGGCGTCCTTCAATGCCCCGGCCAGCACCTGCTCCCGGCTCCTCCTCTGCCCCTCCGGTGTGCTCAACCAGGCGCCGTCATCCTGCTCGAGCACCTCGAGCAGCACCAGGTGGCTGTACTCCAGATAGTGGGAGACCAAGCTCATTCTCTGCACACCCCGGCCGCAATAGTACTCGGTAAAATCCCCGAGCCAGGGCTCGAAGAGCCGGCGTTTGGCGTAGTACTCGCAGACCGAATACACCGCTGCGGCAGCGGAATCGGGCTCAAGCTCTCCCTGCCAGCCCTTCAGCAATCCCAGGGCGGCGGAGGCCTGCTCCCGAACGGGCAACAGGCCTTTTTGGTTTATGATCCCCCCGGCCAGGGAGGAGAGCAGGACGGCGAATCGCCTGGCCGGCCGGGAGTGCTGATCCACCTGCATTCGGGCAAAATCATCGAGGGAAAGCTTTTCCCTGGCCTTGATCAGCTCTTCGATGCGGGCGGCTCTGTTCCCATTGGAGGTCCCCAGACCGATGGTGTAGGGATATTCCCGACCGACGATCTGGTTGTTGGCGGAGACGATGTAGCCGCGTCTGGGATTGTACTCCCGCGGCATTTCATCCCAGGGAATCCAGTCCGTCCACTCGTGCTCATCGGTCCATCCCGGCACGGGCGTCAGCCCGATCCCCCGCCGGCGGATCGGGATCCTGCCGACCAGGGTGTAGCCGATATTGCCCTTGCGATCCGCATAGAGGGCGTTCTGGGAGGGTGTATCCCACTGTGACATGGCGGCGCAAAAACCCACCCAATTCTTAGCCCGATCCATGGCCAGCAGCGCGGCCAGCGGATCCGACCCTTCCTGTCCGCCCCAGCGCAGGGCGAAACGCAGATTTTTGTTCTCCGATTTGATGCGTAGCAGATCCCCCACCACCGGGCCGTGGCGGGTCAGGATTACCTTGAGACGGTGCGGGTTCCTCTCGCCCTTCACGGGGATTTCCTCCTCGATCAGCTCGGCCTTATACCACTTCCCGTTGTATTCGCACTCCATAGGTTTGCCCGGATTGAAGCGCTCCAGATACAGGTCCTGAACATCCGAGAAGGCGCTGGTGAATCCGAAGGTGATGTCCCGGTTGTGGCCGACTATGATACCCGGGATCCCGGGGAAGGTCGCCCCGGCAACTTCGAAGCCCGGACAGATCAAGTGACAGGTGTGCCACAGACCGGGCACGGTTAGCCCGAGGTGGGGATCGTAGGCGAACAGGGCCTTGCCCGTCACCGATCTGCTGCCGCGCACGGCCCAGCAGTTGCTCCGCCCTGAAAGCGCCTCGGCGGGAAACCAGCCCTGCAGATCGCGGAAACTCTCCAGGGCCCGTTCCGCAGCCCGGATCACCGTCTGCCGGGCCAGGGTGACCGGGTTTTCCTGAGGATACCCCCCGAACAGACGGGCCGCCCTTTCAGGACCGACCTTGCCCACCAGGGCGGCGTTGAGGATCTCCGTGGACCAGTTCTCCGAAAGGTGCCAGGCCTGCATCTTCATCCAGGCTAAAGAATCGAGCAGCTCCCACGGCTGGGGTCTGAAACCGAGCAGGGTGAACTCGACAGGCAGTTTGCCGGTGTTTGCCCCCAGCCAGCTGTTCACTCCCCGACGGTAGGCATCCAGCAGGGATCTGCTTTCCTCACTCAGGCGGGCCAGATCCTTCTCCGCAGCCCGGGCGATGCCGATGGTACGCACGAAGCGGTCCGTATCCAAAGTGACCCTGCCGAAGATCTCCGACAGCCGCCCTCCGGCCAGGCGGCGGTTCAGCTCCATCTGCCAGAGCCGATCCTGGGCCTGCACGTACCCCTGAGCGAAGAACAGATCCCTGAGATCGGCCGCGTAGATGTGGGGGACCCCCCAGCGGTCGCGGATGACCTCCACAGGCTCGGTTAATCCGGGAATGGTGACGGTTCCTTCGACCTGGGGAAGGGGGAGGCGAAAGCGGTAGCGAAGGTACAGCAGCAGCGCGGCTGTGACGAGCGCACCGCCGGCAAGGAGCAGGAGGAGGATCACGCAGATAGAGTACAGCGGTTGCCCGGGAACTACAACCTACAACATTCCTATCCGCAATCCGAAGCTTATCCGCGCGGCGGTCCCCGCCTGGACGTCAGAAGAGATGAACCAGAGTTGTATCTCCGAATAGAGAGAGTAGGTGTCGAAAAATCGCCAGTCGGCGATCTCAAAGCGGGCGAACTCCAGCTGTCCGACAACCGCAGCCATGATGAGCCCGTCCTCCGAGAAGATGCTGCCCGAGGACATCGTGAAATAGGAAAAATTGGCACCCAGGGCGAAGGACATGGAGAAGAAATCCCACGACGGTCCGAAGAAATATCCGAACGGCACGGTGGCGACATTGGCCAGGAGTTTAGCGCCCAACACCAGCCCGGAAAACCGTCCCGGCGGAGACTGCCCCACCTGCACTTGCAGTTTCACGTTGTCGTCGAAGAAGGTCAGGCCCAGCCCAAGGTCGACGTAGGTCGCACCCATGGCGTGCACGTCTAGGTACAAGCCCTGGATAAACGCCGGGACGCCGTAGCGGCTCTTGTCCCCCTCCCTCAGACTAATCTCCACGCTCTCCAGCCCCGTCTCATCGGAAGCGGTGCCGCGCAGGTTTATCTCCTGATTGAACCTTCCTCCCTCCTGCGGGCTCAACAGAACGAGCTCCGGCGGATCGGTATCCACTTGGAGCTGCGTGCGGGTGACCACGGCTTCACCGTCGGCAAAGCTGGCTCTCACCAGGATGCGCAACGGGCCGTTGCTCAAACCCTGGGTTTCCAGGCGATACCGCCACGTTTCGTTGCCCTCGGCCCGCCGGAATGATCCGCCGTTGTCGAAACTGACCTCGACTTTTTGAACCTCATGCCCGGCAAGCTCGCGTTTGCGTTCCTTGGCCGGCTGTTCCTCTTCGGGCTGGGGTTCTTCCAGGTAGTACCCGGCCTGCCCTTCCAGAAAGGGGCGCCCCGTGACAAAGGTCCCCGGCCGATGGCTGGTGATCTGCACCCACGCCCCGCTGCGCCGGTAGAATATGCCCCGCTGTTCCGAAAGCAGCTGTGTGCCTCCGGGAAACTGCGCCTGAACCTGCAGCGTGTGCTTACCCGCCTGCAGCTGCTCGGCGCCCAGGTCGAGGGAAAAATAGCCCCTCTCATCTACCTCTACGGTAGCCTGGACCGCCCCGTCCAGCAAGGCTATTGCCTTGGCGATACTCTCCTGCGACACCACTCTGCCGCTGACCGTGAAGTTGCCCGCAACCTCCGTTCCGGCCAGGGGAAATAACAGCTCGACCCGCTCGGCCTCGGCGGTTTCCCTGATTATAATGTTCCGGGACAGGTAGCTCTGGTTTCCGGCGGCATCCTCGGCTTCCACGCTGAGGTTGTACCAGCCCGCCGGCAGGGCGGCGACGTCGAACTGCTGGACGATGATGCCGCTGGCGGGCAGCTCGAACTCGATCCCGTCGGCCTCCAGCCCGGCCGGGCCGACGGCCGGTGTCAACCGGGCCTTCAAACCGGTAAGCCCGATGTTGTCGACCGACCGTCCGTCCAGAATCAGGGTCCGGGCGAACGCTTCTCCGTCTGAAGGATTGTCCAGAACGATCTCCGGTGCGAGGTTGTCGATATTGATGGTCGTGGTGAAAAAACCCTCGGTACCGGTCGAGTCCACGGCTTTGATCAACACGGCGTGGGTACCGTCTCCCATGAGGGTGGTGTCCAGCCGGTAGCTCCATTGCCCGGCACCCTCCATCAATTGAAAACTGTGTCCGTTGTCCAGAGACACGTACACCTCGGCGATCCCGTTGGGATCTTCGCTCTCCCCGGTCAACTCGATCACACCTCGCACGTGCCGGCTGATGCCCGGCTGGAGGAGACTGGACCTGGGCTCGGAGGTGGAGACCATGAAGGTCGAAGAGGCTTCCTCGCTGGACAGGCCGCCGATGTCCTCCGCCCTCACCGCCACCTCGTGTTCGTTGTCACCGAGGCTTTCGATGGACAGAGGGATGCTGAAGTAGTTGCCCCCCGGCAACTCGCGGAACTCCCCACCGTCCAGACTGTAGAACAGCTTCCCGACCTGGTCATCGTCGAAGGCCATTCCCGAGATTATGAAGTCGTTCTTGATCACCTCCGCCTCACCGGGGATCTGAATTTCTACGACGGGCTTGTCCGCTGCGGGATCGATGTTGAACACCGGTACCAGGGTTCCCTCATTCCCCGCCGCATCCACGGCTTTCAGGGTGAAGCTATGGTGAACCGTTTCATAGCGGGAGAGATTCACCGCGTAGTGGAACTCTTTTCCCGATCCTATCTCACTACTTCCGCTGTCGTCGCTGAACTCGATTCGGGTGATCTTTCCCTGATCTTCCACCCTGCCGGCCAGGGTAATCTGCCCGTTCAGCTCATCCTCGGGGCCCGGGGTAATGAGGGTCAGGATGGGGCCGGTGCTGTCCCGCAGCAGGGGAACAACTTCATCGGCCGTGTTCCCGGCCGCATCCGCAGCCCGAAGGATCAGACCCACCGGTCCATCCTCGAGCGAAGCGGCGGGAAGGGAGGCGGAAAAACTCACCAGGCCCTCGCTTTCATCCATTCCGAGCGCTGTAAAGGGCGCCCCCTCACCGAGAGCGTACTGCAGGCTCTCGACACCGCTTGAATCCCGCACGCTGCCGGTGATTGTAATGGCATCGGCGAACCAGGCGCCCGCCTGTGGTTCATTCACCGTGATGATCGGTGCATCCTGATCGGTGATAAACTGAAGCGGTTTCGATCTCAGGGTTCTACCGGACCCGGTGGAGACCTCCAGGCGCAGGGGCTCGCTGATACCGGATGCAGCCGCTTCGATACGCACGAGAGACCCTTGCGGCCGAGCTGTGACGATATCCGAGGGGGGGTCGAGCACGACGGAGTCTATCGAGCCGCCGGGCACGTAGCCGAACAGAGGCTCTTCATCACTGAGACGGATCTTGCCGTCTTCCCCCAGCCGGGCATCGGCGAACAGGATCTCCTGCCCCGCTTCGCTGCCCGTGCCGAAGAACAGCAATCCCCGGCATTCACCTGTGCCCCCGAAGTTGTCCGTGCAGCGGATGTGCACATCCACCTGGCCGGAGGCAAGCTCCTTGCTCAGGGGAACATCGAAAAGTTGAATATTCGCATCGGGGCCCTTTCGCAGGGTCAAACGCTTGAACTCGCTTCCCTGGAGGCTGTACTCTGCAGTGACCGCTGCACCCCGGATCTGACCGCCTAGACTCGCCTTCTGATCAGCGGGAACGGTTATCCCCGGTCTGTACTCCTCCGCCCCCTCTCCGATAACCACCGTGGTCAGAGCAACCCGGGGACTTTCGGCAACCACGGTGAACTGGGTTTTTGCGGGATCCCCGATCGACCCGTGGATGTCGGTAGCCCGAACGCTCAGCGTATGCCGTCCGGGTGCAAGGCCCTCCAGGGGAAAACGATAGGCGTCCTCCGCCGCCACGGATTTGAGTTCCCCGCCGTCGAGGCTGTATTCGACACTCTTTCCACCGTCGTCATCCCGGATATAACCGACTGCCAGGAAACCGTCGGCTATATGGGAATCCTCCCGGGGTACGGCGATTTCAACCCGGGGTTTGTCACCTTCCGGGTCCAGGCGAACCTTGAGCTTTTCCGTTTTTTGGTTCCCGGTCAGGTTTTCGAGGGTGAAGCTGAGCTGAAGCGCTCCGGCTTTCCGATCCGTCAGGTCGAACTCCTGGATCCAGTAGGGGTTCCCCAGAACCAGCTCGACCTGGCCGCTCTCACCGCCGCCAAAGTCGTAGGACAGGGTGCGCAGCCCAATGCGGTCATAGGCCCTGCCCACCACCAGGAGTCTGCCGTGTACCGTCTCATCCGGCTGAGGAGAGAGTATCTCCAGAACCGGTTCCTGGTTGTTTACGAACAGGAGGAAAGCCATATAGGCAGTTGAGCCGGTGGCGTCCTTGGCGCGGAACCAAAAAACCTGCGGGCCGTCTTCCAGCTCTTCGGTTTCGACGCGCAGCTCGTAGGCGTAGCGATCCTCCGCTTTTTCATAGGACAGCTTGAGAGGCAGGTAGTCGCCGTCCCTCTGCCTGCTGTAGCCGAGCGCTTTTACGCCGTTGGCATCGCTGACCGTCCCTTCCAGCAGCACCTTTCCCGAAACCAAAGCGCCGCTTTCGTGGGAGGTAATCTGCACAGCCGGAGCACGGCGATCCAGTTGGAAGCTTACCGACTGGGGTTCACCGCTGTTGCCGTTGATGTCGATTCCCCAGGCCTGTATCGTGTGCTCCCCGTCGGCAAGCCCCTCCAGATCGAGGCGCAGGGACCAGAACTCCGCACCTTCGGCGCTGCGGGACGGACCGTCGTCCAGCTGCAGCTCGACCCCCTGCACCCCGTCATCGTCAAGACAGACACCGACCACGTTCAAGCTGCCCCCTACCCGCATGCCCGGGGTCGGATTGGAAATGCGAAGGAGCGGCAGATCGGAGGCTGGATCGACGAAGACGTTGTAGGGACCCTGGTAGCGAAGATTGCCCGCCGCGTCGGAGCCTCGAATTATGAGGTTGTACTTCCCCTCCTCGAATCCGGAGATATCGATGCTGTGGTCCCAGTTCTCCAGGCCTTCTACGGGCTGATACTCCCCCGCTTCCGGATCACCCAGTCCGAACAGAGAGAGGCTGGCGGCCAGGAAAATGGAGACTGCGAGCAGCAGAGTACTTTTTTTTATCCCCACATCAACTTTCCTATTCTTCGGGTTTCAGATATACGATATCGAAGCTGTTGCTCCCGTAACCCATGGCGATCGACCAGGGCACGGCGCCTTTCTTATACTCAAGGCTGGTTCGACTGTCGTTCACTGCCGTGCTGACCGGCACGGTTTCGTACTCCCAATCACCGAGACTTCCGTCATAATAGGCCATTTTCAACCCCTCGAAGGTTCCGATCATGGAATTGCTCAGATAGGAGATGTAGGGAGTGGTCCCGTTCAGGGTGATGTCCGGTGAGGTGCCCACCGCGCCCTCGGAATCCACAACGACGCTGTTCTGGAATACGTAATCCGTCCCATCGGCGTCGGGAGCGTAGAGATACAGCAGGTCTCCCACCGAAGAACGGTAACACACCACGTGGAGATTTCCGTTGGCATCGAATTTCATGGCGACGTGCTGACCGCTGAACATCGCGTTGGGGTCCCCGCCGGCAAAGACGTTTTGCCGCGTCCAGTCGGCGGGCGCGGTCGGGTTGACCTTGTTGGCGCGCGCCAGGCGCAGCGTCTGGGCGGCGGTGTTGTAGTAGATCACCACCGGCAGGCCGTTCTCATCCACGTCGATGGCCACATACTCGCCGGCATTCGTGGATAGGGCGACCCCGGTGGTCACCAGGTTGCTCGTCCCCGTGACGATCGTGTAGTGGGTGCGGGCGAGCTGGTTGACGTTGGGAGTAAATGTGATCTGGCCGGTCCCGCTGTTGAACGCGGTGATCGTGATCCAGCTTGAATTGCCACCGGTGTCCATCAGCATGATGGTCTGGCCGTTTGCGATCATTGTGTTTCCGGCCAAAGCGGCATCGGTCACGCGGTTCGCGGCAGGCCTCGTCCCCACGCCCGTGACGTAGCGTACATCCTCGGCGTCTGTTCCCCCGTCCAGCACAAGCCAGCCCCGAACGGTCACCTGCCCGTCGTCCAGCATGAAGGAGTACTTCGCGGCTTTGGTCTTGGAGTCGTAGTAGGCCACGTGGATCCTGTCCTGGGCATCGCTTGGCCCTCCATCGGAGCGGACCACCTTGGGCCTGCGGAACTGCCACAGCTGCTGGTTGAGGTTCAGAGACTCGATGGGATAGGCGATGGCGTTCGCATAGCCGGCGTCGACCCGTTGCGAATTGGGAGTTCGCACCCCGACAAAGCCCGCGGTGCCCACGTCCAGAGGGACGTTCCCCCAACCGGATCCGCCATAGTGGTTGGCCGCGAAGGCGATTGCGTACTTCAAGGTGGCCTCGCTTGAGTCCACGTTCATGTCGGTGTACTCCGGCGGGTCATAGATCCCCCACTGGGTGAAGGGACCCGTGCTCGTGGTTCCATATGTCATGAGCGAGGTCGCGTAGTTGATCCAGGCGCCGTACAGCGTGCCGTCACCCATGATGGACATAGAGGGGTACTGAGCGCCGTCGCTGCTTTGGAAGGTGTCTCCCACCTGCCAGACCCGCAGATACCTGTCATCGGTCCATCTCGTGGACCCCAGGCCGCTGCCGTCATCCTCCTTGTTAGCTGTCAGGCTGTTGTCGTTGCCGTTGTTTATCGCCTCCACGCCGTTGACCATGAGCCGCAGCCAGCCGGAGTGGGTGACGCCGCTCAGGTCGACGGTCATACTGGTGTAGGGTGAGCCCGTAGCCGGCATGGTGACATCATCCCAGGCACCCGCATCAGGATCGCCGCCTGCGGTGTTGTGGACCCTGATCCAGTGCGCACCGCTGTCATCCAGGTTGTAGCCGTTTATCGTGACATTGACTTCGCCCTCCTGGACCATGAAATTGCCGTATTTGGACCTCTGCATGGGCGAGGTTCTGGTGATATCCGAGATATAGGGGACAACATCCACACCCGCAGAGTCTGTATCCGAGTTGGGATTGAAGTCCTGGGCTTTGAACTGGATGTTCAGATTGTCTTTCGCGGCCCCGGTGATGTCGGCGGAGTTCCAGGTGTAGCTCCAGCTGATCTGGTGCCCGTCGGCTTCGGTAAGGGTCTGGGTGTCGATTGTGAAATTGCTGGCAGGCACCGCTACCAGGGTGCCACCGGACCAGGAAGCCACGGTGTGCTCCATTCCGGTGCCGCTCCCAGCGTCGAAATCATCTATGGTAACGGTGATCGACTGGATGCGCTGGTTGTCGCTGGCCGTCCCGGTCAGATTCACCGTGCCGCTGACATCGGGATCAAGCCCATTATGGAGACTGTTGATATCCTCCAGGTGACCGTCGACCACATCAGACTGCGAGAGCGGATCGATGGTAATGATCGGCGGCACCAAATCGGTGTTTTCGATGGTCACGTTTATCGTGGTTTCCGCGGTGATGCCGTCCGGGTCGGTAACCTTACAGACAAACGTTGTGGCCCCGTCGCTGTACCCCGCCAGTTGTGTGATGTCAATGGTTCCCGAAGAATCGTTGAACTCGGGGAGTCCTTCATGAGAGACCTCATAGTTGGTGCTCAGGAGTGTGTCGTTGTCCGTGGCATCGATCTCGATGTACAACCGGCTCCGGGCGGTGAACGGCCCGGTGTAGGTGAAGCGTTCATCGACCTCCACCGTACCGTTGTTGTCCACGTCGCTGCCCACGATAACGGCGTTGATCACCGGCTTATGGTTCTTGACGAACCCGTCCAGCTCGTAGTGGGTCCCGTTTCCGGAATTATCGAAGATTACATAGTGAACTTTCAGCGTGCCATCGGGGATGACGTTGGAGTCGAACTCGGCCCACCAATTGTAAGTGGAGCCGGCTAGGGTGAGGGATTCGTCGAACCCATCCCCGTCGCCGTTTCCGCCGCCGTCGTTTCCGAACTCGTTGGTGTCATCGATGACGATCTTGTAGTTCTCGCTTCCGGCACCGGTGGGATAGTCGACAGGACCACTGCCGTCACCGAAATCAACGCTGCCCACTGCCAGATCGTGTGCACCGGTGGTGGGATTGTAGACAAAACCGCCGTCCACGAAATAGACCTCGATCCTGTCGATCCCGCTGACGGTCCCGCCATCCTGGGCGGTGCCCTGCACCCTGGTCGCCGTACCGTTGATGTCCATGGCATCAGCGGTGTACCCAGAGGGAGCATTGGTCGGGTAGATGTTGTCCACGTTCAGATTCAAGTTGGTGATCGACTGATAGTTGGAAGTGTCGGTAATCTTGAAACGCAGGTAGAGGATACCGCTGTCGATATCCAGCGCCGGGGTGGGTGGTCCGGTATCGGTGGTGTTGATCTGGATATCCAGATCGTAATCCTTGAGCGAGTTTATTATATAGTAGCTTCCCGGTAATTCCCCGTAGTTGATGCCCCCGTCGTAACTGATATACAATTTTTTGATCTCCTCATCGTCCAGGGCCTTGCCGGTGATGTTGAATATTCCCTTGACGAAATCCCCAGAGGAGATGTTCAGGCTCTCGATCCTGGGGATGAGATCGTCGAGGTGGATGTAAAACTCTTTGATGTCTCCTTCAATGCCGTTGATGTCCACAGCCCGAACCCGGACGATGATGTAGCCGTCCCCGGTTTCAATGTTATACATCTCTCCGTAATTGTTGATCTCCTGGGACCAGAGGCTGGTGCCGCTGACCGTATACCATCCGGTTTCATCCCTTTCATCCTCAAAAGGGTCGTTGAAATCGCCGTCCGGATTGTTGGACGCGCCGTCCCAGAAATCGATCAGATCCAAAAAATCACCGTCCCCGGCATGAATGCCGTCACCGTTGACATTGATCTGCATCTCCACCCTGTCCAGGCCGTCATCATCCAGGGCGGTCCCGGAGATGAGCAGCGGCCCGCCCACGTTGGTGGTGCCGGCAGGCGGGGAGATGATGTTCACAGTCGGCTTGTCCAGCTCCTGGTCGATGTAAATAAAGTAATCCGTGTCAGCGGTGGTCTTCATATTGCCGGCAATGTCCGTTATCTGGGCGTAGATATTGAGCTTCCAGATATTGCTGCCCGCAGGAGTTTCGGTGGCGTAGGTGGTATTGGCGTAGCCTGCGGAGTCGAAGAGGTACTCCCAGTTGTACAGCTCGGGCAGGTTGATCCAGTTGAGCGGTCCGAGCGGTCCGCCGATGCTCAGCTCCACCTTGGTGATCTGGCGGTTGTCCGAAGACGCCCCTCGCACCGTGACCGGTCCGTTGACCGAGGTCGATTTGGTCGGGGAGAGGAAGGCCACGACCGGAGGATCGGTATCGATGATCACCTGCAGATTGTAATAGGCGACTTTTGTGCCGTCCATAGCCTTGGCCTTGATGGCCACGATGCCCTCCAGTTCGTCGTCTGCCACCTCGTACTCCCAGGTATCGTAACTGGGACCGGGTGCCGTGGGAGTCGCCTGAACAGGATCATAGTTGGCGCCGCCGTCCAGACTTATATACACCGCGTCAACGGTTCCCGCTGAACCGAAGGTATTGCCTGAAATGGTGAAGCTCGTTGTATTTAGATACTCCCCCAGCGAGGGTGAGTCGATTTCCACCACAGGCGCTCCGGCGTCTATGGAGAAGTCCACCGGGTTGGAGAAACCTTGAGCCCCGTAGATATCTTCAGCCCGCAGCTGTAGGGTGTGAGATCCCGGTGCAAGACTGCTGAGAGGATGCTCCCACCTTACGGCCAGACCGGAGCCTATCTTTGTACCGACGGGCACCCAGGGATTCGGATCCCCGTCGAATTGGATTTCGATGGTGGAATTGTTGATCCCCTCCTCATCGTCGGTAACGATTCCGATCGCCTTGGAGGCGCTGGAAAGAACATTATCCGAAGGCAGGGCGGCGGGATCGGGATTGTAGATATCGAACTGAGGTAGATCCAGGCCCTGGTTGATCCGCAGGGTCAACTTGGTTTTGGCGATCCCAGCGAGGTCGGCGTCGGTCAGGGTCGTGCTGGATACGCTCCCGCCGTTGTCGATGGCATACAGATCCTCGACGGACAGGGGCAGTCCCCCGTTGAGGTCCATCACGTCCTGGGTATGGTACACGTAGGAGGAGCTGTTGCCGGCCCGGTCGTAGGCGGTGAGGACGAAATCATACACTCCGATCCCGTGTACATAGGTTTCGCTCGGGAATATGAAACTCCAGCTGTTGGTCCCGTTGGCCGTATCAGGTAGGATAACGGTGGTACCGGAGAGGACCTCTATCTCCACCCTGTCGATCGGGAATTGGTCGGTGGCGTCCCCCTTGATGGCGACGTCCCCGTTGTACTCGAAGGAAGCCGGATCGTAGCCTAACGGCACGTTCACGAGCACCAGGGGCGGAGTATTGTCGAAGTACAGGAGCAGTCTGTTGGTGATGACCCTGCCGGCGCTGTCGGTGATATCGATGACCACATCCTTCTCTCCATCGGGGAACGATGTGGTGTCTAAGGGATAGTTCCAGGTACCGGTAGCCTCGTTCACATCGGTTACGCTGGTAAAGGTCAGCCCGTCGTCGAAGGAGATCTTTACGGTTACCCCCTGGAAATCGTCGGCGAAGGTGCCGCTTAGGTTCACACTGCCGCTCACGTAGCTGCCGTTGCTGTGGCTGGTGATGGAGAGATCCGGCGCATCCAGGTCGATTTTATCGCCCAGACCAATCTGGGTTAACGGGTTCCTGCAATCCAGGAACAAATAGGAAATGCTAAGGAGCAGAAGGAATACAGAGGCTCTCTTGATGTATCCGATCATCGCTCTATGTCTCTCCCTTCAAATCTAATCCCCCCCTTTTTGCCGATCAGCGACGCAAAGCGGTACCCTTACTGCTCTACATCTTGTTTCGGCAAATAGTTACTTTTTCAGGACTTTTGAAAAAGGAATGCTGCTAAAAGCTACACGGCTAATCCGAACCCGGATTTGCCTACCGATACAATAAGTATCACACCAGCCGTGGAAATTCAGAAAAAAATTGGCCGAACTTAAACGCCCACAGGACGGATCTGCAGGACCGAGGGGATGGTGCGCAGGCTCTTCAACACCTGGTCGAAGTCCCGGCCGTTGTCCAGCTCCACCGTGAAGAAACCCTGGAGGGTTTCGGGGATATTTTCGTCCAGCTTGCCCTCGATCAGGTGGCCGTGGTACTTCTTGATCGCTCCCTCCACCTCGGAGAAGAGGTTGGTGGTCTTGCGGGCGGTGACTTCGAAGCGGCGGGTGGCCTTGGGGCTGACCATCTCCCACTCAACCTCCAGATGCCGTTCATCGAACTCCTTGATGTTCCCCAGATTCGGGCAGTCCGCCTTGTGCACGATGATTCCCCGGCCGCGGGAGATGTAGCCCACGATTGCATCGCCGGCGGCGGGATTGCAGCAGCCGGCCAGGTGGATCATCATGTTCCGCTCCTCCCCGATGCGGATGCCCACCTTGGTGATGTCCCGGACCCGGGTTTCCGACTCCATGCGATCCCGCCAGCGGCGGCCCGGCCGCCGTGCGATTTCGGCCGCAGCGGCTTCGGTTCCCGGCCGAGCTTGAGTACCCGCTTTGGCTTCCCGCCCGCCACCGGTCCCACTTCCCTTCTTCTTGGCCACGATGTTGCGGTCGATGATCAGACCGGGCTCGTTCTGCACCAGCCAGTGGCGGATCTTGGAGCGGGCCCGGGAGGTGCGCACCATGCGCAGCCAGTTGATGTGGGGATGGGCCGAGGGGGCGGTGAGGATCTCGAGGACCTGGGTGTTCTTCAGCTCTTCGTTCAGCCGGATCAGGTTGCCGTCGGCCTTGGCGGCCATGCAGTGGTTGCCGATATCCGTGTGGATATAGTAGGCGAAATCCAGGGCCGTGGCGCCCCTGGGAAGCTCGATGATGTCTCCCTGGGGCGTAAACACGTAGATCGAGTCCCGCAGCAGCTCCCGCTTGATCTCCTCCAGGAAGTCGGGGGAGCTGACGCTGCTGGAATCCCAGCTCTTCAACATGTTGATGATGGTCAGCTGCTCCGGCTTGATCCGCTCTCCGGCCTGCTCACGCTTGTACAGCCAGTGGGCGGCGATCCCCTCCTCCGCGGTGCGGTGCATCTGGTGGGTGCGGATCTGGATCTCCAGCATCTTGCCCCCCGGACCCATGACCGTGGTATGCAGGCTTTGGTAGAGATTGCTCTTGGGCATGGCGATGAAGTCCTTGAAGCGCCCCTCGATCGGCTTCCAGAGGCTGTGCAGGATCCCGAGAAGCTCGTAGCACTGGCCGGAGGTGTCGCAGAGCAGGCGTATCCCGGCCAGATCGTAGATCTCATCGACCATCCTGCCCTTTTTCTTGATCTTCCTGTACATCGAGTAGTAGTGTTTGATCCGGCTCTCGATCTGAATCGGGATCTTCGCCGCCTCTGCCTCGGCACGGATCGCGCTCTCCATGGAGCTCAGGAACTCGTGGAGATCCTCCTTCTTCTGCTGCACGAAATGATCGATCTGTTCGTATGCCCGGGGATGGAGCACCCGCAGGGAAAGATCCTCCAGCTCGCTCTTGATCCGGGACATACCCAGGCGCCCGGCCAGGGGGGCGTAGATCTCCAGGCATTCGTCAGCGATGCGCTTCTGGCTCCGGGCTTCAAGATACTCGAGGGTGCGCATGTTGTGCAGCTTGTCCGCCAGCTTGATCATGATGACCCGGATGTCCTTGACCATGGCGAAGAGCATCTTGCGGATGGTGGCGGCCGCCTGGGTGGTCTTGCTGCGCCCGCGGATCACCGATATCTTGGTCACTCCCTGAACCAGGGCCTCCACCTCCCGGCCGTACTCCTTGCGCAGCTCCCGGGGGGACAGTCCCGTGTCCTCCAGGGCGTCGTGGAGGATCGCCGCGATCACGGTCTGGTAGTCCAGGTGGGAATCGACCAGGATCTCCGCCACGATCAGGGGATGGACGACAAAGGGCTCGCCGCTGGCGCGCAGCTGCTTGTGGTGCAGGCCTTCGGCCCAACGCAGGGCCGATAGGATCTTCTTGCGTTCCTCCTCGGGGTAGCGTTCGAGTTTTTGGGAGAACTGGCTAATCAGCGTTTTGGCCGAACCGTCCATCTTCCCCTCACCGTCGGGCCCGTATGACCCGATCCCGTCCGGCCAGATCCGGGACTACTGCGATGCCCCCGTAACCCCGGTCGATGAGCTCCCGTTCCAGGAGGGTCATTTGGGTGGGCGCCGCTTCCAGGAGCAGGGTTCCGCCGGCACGCAGCTTTCGGGAAGCCTGACGGATCAGACGGCGGAGAAGGTCCGTACCGTCCACGCCTCCTCGCAGGGCCAGGACCGGTTCGGGCCAACCGATCTTCTCCATGTTTTCGACCTCACCGTCGGTCAGATACGGCGGATTGGCCGTGATCAGGTCATAGCGGCCCGGGGCACGGGCGAGCAGGTCGGAGCGGTACAGACGGATCCGGGATTCCGGCAGGAGCCGTCGAGCATTCTCCGCGGCCACCTGGAGCGCCTCCCGGCTGATGTCGGAGCCGGATACCTTTACCGTGGGGAAGCTGTGCTTCAAGGCAATGGCCACGCAGCCGCTCCCGGTACAGGCGTCGTGCACCCTCTGGATGAGGGGACCCGCCTCCAGCAGGCGGAGGGCCTCCTCTACCAATACCTCTGTGTCCGGGCGCGGAACCAGAACCCGCGGATCCACGTAGTACTCGAGGCTGAAGAACTCCTTCTTCCTGCGGATGTAGGAGACAGGCTGCCCGGCACAGCGCAGATCCAGAAGGCCGCAGTAACGCTGCCAGAGGTCGGGATCCAGCGGATCGGGAAGGCTGGCCAAAAGCTTTTCTTTGCTTGTTTCTAGCGCTTCGGAGAGCAGCAGGGTAGCATCGAGCATGGGTGTGTCGACTTCGGCGTAAAAAAGACGTTCCTTGCCCTGATTCAGGGCACCCCCGACGGTCATACGGCCAGCTTCTTGAGGTACTCCTCCCGGGCGCTGAGTCGGAGAGCGTCGATGATTTCCTGCAGATCCCCCAGCATCACCTCTTCCAAACGATAGAGGGTCAGGTTAATCCTGTGATCGGTAACCCTGTTTTGAGGAAAGTTGTAGGTGCGGATCCGCTCCGAACGGTCCCCCGAGCCGACCTGCAACCTGCGGGCGGCGGCACGCTCCTCGTGCTTCTTGTCTTCCTCCCGTTCGAAAAGACGGGCCCGTAGTACGCGCAGGGCCTTTGCCTTGTTCTTGTGCTGGGATTTCTCATCCTGACAGGTCACCACCAGCCCGGTGGGGATGTGGGTGATGCGTACCGCCGAATCGGTCGTGTTCACGCTCTGTCCGCCCGGCCCGGAGGAGCGGTAGACATCGATGCGCAGTTCCTCCGGACGGATCTCTATCTCGGTTTGCTCCGCCTCCGGAAGAACCGCCACGGTCACCGCCGAGGTGTGGATCCGGCCCCCCGCCTCGGTGACCGGAACCCGCTGTACCCGATGGACGCCGCTCTCATAGCGGAGGCTGGCATAGACGTTCTTGCCGCTGATCGAGTAGATGACCTCTTTGAATCCCCCGATCTCGGTTTCGTGGGAGGAGAGGATCTCGATGGCCCAGCGTTTCGACTCGGCGTACTTGGAGTACATGCGGAACAGATCGGCGGCAAACAGACCGGCCTCCTCCCCCCCGGTGCCGGCACGAATCTCCATGATGATGTTTTTCAGGTCCAGAGGGTCCTTGGGAATGAGCAAAACCTTCAGCTCACTCTCCATCTCCTCTTCCCTTTCTCTCAAGGCTTCCAGCTCCTCCCGGGCCAGCTTGACCAATTCCCCTTCGCCCCCTTCTTCGATCAGCGCTTCGGTATCCGCGATCTCCGATTGAAGCTTTTTGAAGTTGCGGTATTGTTCGACGACCTCCTCCAGTCCGGCCAACTCCCGCATCAGCTCCCTGTAGCGGCTCTGATCCTTCATGATCGCCGGGTCGGAGACCCGGGTCTGGAGCTCCTGGTAGCGATCGGTCATCTGCTCAAGCTTGTCGATCATTTCAAGCTAAAATACTACAAATCCGTTCCCCTTGCAATTGGAGGGCTCTTCGCTTTGGTAAAGAGGAATCCAAACATGCCGCCGCAGATGCCGCCGATGATATGGGCGAACTGGGATACGTTGTCCTGGGCAAAGGCATCGATGAACTCCTTGGCCAGGAACAGGACCACTATCAGGACGAAGGTCAGCGGGATCTCTCCGGATCGGATGTTGGTGAAGGAGCTGAGCAGGATGAGCATGAACACGATACCGCTGGCGCCCATCAGGCCGGTGGAGAAGAAGAGGATGTTCAAAATCCCGGTGACCAGGGCCGTCACCAGGACCATCAGCAGCAGCGGACCTGAGCGGTACTTTTCCTCCAGCACCGGTCCGATCAGCAGGATGAAGCTGAAGTTGCTGATCAAGTGCAGCCAGTTTTGATGTCCGATTACATGGGTAAAGAGGCGCAGAAAATCGAGGACCGAACCGCTGAACTCCGGATAGGAGACGAAGAAGGTCTCCGTGAACCCGCCCAGGATCTGATCGAGGATCAGAACCACGGTGCACAGCAGGGTAAAGGTGAGGATTACCGGCGCGTTGTAGCGGATCCTCATTCCAGGATCTTTCTGATCCTGCGCAGCAGGGCTTCGCTGGTGAAGGGTTTGCTGATCGTATAAAATCTTTCCACCGATTCTTGCTCCGCAGTGTCGGAAATGAACAATACCTTTATACCCGGCTGCATGTCCCGCACTTTCTCAGCCAGTTCGAACGCGCCCATCTCCGGAAGCTCGGATGTGCTGATGAGCAGGTCCACTTCCAGAGTTTTGCCCAGGCCCAGGGCATCGGAGGCGCCGGCTGCGGTGACCACACTATAGCCGTACTTTCGTAGTACGGTCTTGGTGTAGCGGCGAACCTTGGCCTCGCTCTCGACCAATAAGATCCTCTCGGTTCCCCGCAGCTTCTCCTCCGGGGTGTGCGGCTCCTCACTGCGAATCAACTCCTCCTCACTGACCAGCGGGAAGTACATGGTGAAACGGCTCCCGACACCCACTTCGCTGTCTGCGAAAATGTAGCCGTCGTTTTGCTTGACGATTCCATACACCGTGGACAATCCCAACCCCGTGCCCTTTCCCGGAACCTTTGTGGTGAAAAAGGGCTCGAAGATGTGTGCCAGGGTCTCGGCGGATATTCCGGTTCCCGTATCGCTGACCGAACAGAGCACATAGGAACCCATGGGAATCATATAGCGCTCGCCGGAGTCCGGATTATCGATCCGGGTTCCACGGGTTTCGATTGTCAATTCGCCTCCCCCGGGCATGGCGTCCCGCGCATTGGCGGCCAGGTTGAGAATCACCTGCTCGATCTGGACCGGATCGGCGTAGATATACAGCGGGTCGTCGCGGGTTTGCAGCTTCAGCCTCACCCCCGGTCCAACCAGTCTTTCTATCATTTCCTGGCTGTTGTACAGCAGGCCGTTGAGATCGACCACCTTGGGCTGTACCACCTGACGGCGCCCGAAGGCGAGCAGCTGACGGGTCAAAGCCGCGGCCCGGGAGGCCGTACCCTTGATCTGCTCGATATCCCGCCGCAGATCATTCGTTTCATCCATATCGTCGAGGAGCAGCTCACAGTAGCCGTTGATGACCATCAGCATGTTGTTGAAATCGTGGGCGATCCCCCCGGCCAGCTGGCCCACGGCCTCCATCTTTTGGGCTTGAAACAGCTGCTGCTCAAGCTTCTTGCGCTCGGTGATGTCGGTTCCAATACTCAAGATACCGGCCACTTGCCCCACCTCGTTGTAGACCGGTTTGTTCGACCAGGAAACCCAGATGGATTGCCCGTCTTTGGTGATATTCTCATTCTCGTTGTAGGAATACTCGTCTGGATTGTTGGTGATCCCCTCTATCATCGCCTCCAGGTCTCGACCCGCAGAATCACGGACGGGAACGATCGTTCCGATCACGGACTTACCAAGCAGATCCTCTTCAGTGTAACCCAGAAAGCGCTGCCCGTAATCGTTAATGAAGGTGATGATACCATTGCTGTCCCAACGCAGGATGATGCTGCCCGCATTCTCAACCAGGTCCCGATACTTCTGTTGACTACTCTCCAGTCGGCGCTGGGCTTCCCGGTAGGCTGTCATATCCCGAAAGCTCCATACCCGGCCCACGAACTGCCCCGATATCAGAAGAGGGGCGGAGTAGCGTTCGAAAACCCGGCCGTCCTTGAAAGAGATGATATCGGTGGACTCCTCGCGCTTGCCGTAGAGCACTTGGATCTTGTCCATGTAGGCTTCAGGATCCAGCAGCTGGCTCATGACGTACTCTCGCAGCTTGATATCATCCTTCTCTTGAATCATCGATTGCGGGACTCGCCACATTTCCGCGAATCGCTGGTTTGAGAGGATGATACGACCGTCGTGGTCTACGACCAGGATACCGTCTCCGGTGGCCTCCAGGGAGGCCTGCAGCAGCTGCTGCAGTTCCTGCAGGGTAGTGCCGTCGAGATGATTGCCCGGCTGCGGGCGGTCGTCGTTCGTTCTTGCCACGGTACTAGGCGAATTCCTTCAGAAACTCAACCACCTCTTCGGTCCTCTTTTCCGCTACCTCACGGGTCACCGCCTCCAGGCGCAGGCGGATCAACGGTTCGGTGTTGCTGGGCCGCACGTTGAACCAGAAATCGGGGAAATCCACGCTCACACCGTCGAGCTTGCCGATTCTGCCCCCGGCTTCCCGATAGCGGTTCTCGATCTGCCTCAACACCTCTTCTTTGTCTGCGATCTCGATATTGATCTCTCCGGACTGATGATAGCGTCCGCGCAGCGGCGCCAACAGCTCCGAGAGGGGTTTGCGGCGTTTGTGCAGAAGCTTCAACAGGACCACCAGGGCGTAAGCCGCGGATTCGGTGTAGTAACTGTCGGTGACCTTGAAGTATACGTGCCCCGATGTCTCGGCCCCGAACACGGCTCCTTCTGCAATCATCGCGTCGTACAGGAAAGTGTAGCCGACCTTGGAGACCACGGGCTTGCCTCCCAACTCGGTAATGCGCTGCGGCAGGGCCCGGGAGGAGATCAAATCGTAGACGACAGCCGCTCCCGGCTGCCGGCTCAGCAGCTCTTCGGCTATCAGGGCGGCGATGTAGTAGTTGGCAACGCTCTCCCCGTGTTCGTCCAGAAACACCATCCGGTCCCCGTCCCCGTCCAACAGGGCGCCCAGATCCGCTCCATGCTCGAGCACCTTGGCCGCTGCGTGCATCCTGCTCTCGGGTTTCAGAGGATTGGGATCCCGATTGAGAAAGGATCCGTCGGGTTGCTCGTTGAGGATGTAGCTGGGAAGAGCCAACCTGTCACTGATACCGCGGAACACCCTTCCCGCGGATCCGCTTCCGACATCGATGACAACCTTGCTGGTGATTTTCTCACCTTTGAGGGGAGCGATGACGAAATCGATGTATTCATCGATGCGGTCCACCTCTTCGAAGCCGCCGCCGGGCCGCGCGAGTTCTTCTCCCATTCCGGCGACCAGTGCCTCGATCTCCTTCAGACCTTTTTCGTAGCTGACCGATCCGCCCCAGGCGTCGTAGAGTTTAAATCCGTGGTATTCGGGAGGATTGTGGGATGCGGTAACCATGACCCCCCCTGCGTACCCCTCCTCCATCTGGTAGTAGTGCAGCTGCGGGGTGGAGACCATACCGATGCCCCGAACAATCTTTCCCTCCGCCACCAGTCCGTGGCCGAGGGCCTGGTACAGCTCCTCGGAGTAGGTGCGGGCGTCGTAACCGATCATGAAGCTGTCTTTTTTCGACCAGCGGGCGAAGGCCCGGCCCAGCTTGTAGGCCAGGGCCGTATCTATGCCTTTCCCGTAGATTCCTCGAATGTCATAGGTCTTGAATACTCCGGCCATGGTTTCCTCCGGGGACCATTCTACAACAGCTGTTTGCGGAAAACCAGGATGTTCTGGTGAATCATCGAGGGGATGTATTCGTATTGATAGCCGTAGATGTGGAGGGATTTGCTCACGTCGTACCAGATCAGGTTGGCTTTGGGGATCAGGCCGAGCTGGCTCAAGACCACTGCCAGATCGGAGCTGAGGAAGTGGTAGCGGCCACCGTTGTACATGTCACCGATGAACACAACCAGATATCCCCGTTCCTTGAGCAGAGCAACAGCGGAGGCGAATATGACGGCCATCTCGCCAAGCCACTGCTCCTTGCTCCCGTAGCTCCTGCGGTTGAAAGCGGTCAGCTTGGACTGCCGAGCCTGCCTGCGCCGCTCCCCGACCCGTTTGTAGCTCCCTTCGCTCTTCCGGGCTCTGTCCATTGCCCAGTAGGGCACATCCGTGAGAATGAGATCGAACGCACGAGCCTCCCGGGCCAGGTCGTTCAGCACGATGCGGCTGTCCCCGCAGATCAGCTTCTGCTCGGGGATTCTCTCCAGGGAACAGACCCGACTGTAGATCCGGATCCACTCTGGATTGACTTCGATCCCCACCGCATTCCTGCCGCGCAGTGATGCGCCCAGGAGGGTTCCGCCCACACCGGCGAAGGGATCCAGCACCCACTGCCCTCGCTTTGTGAATACCTCGATCAGGTCGCCGCAAAGATCGGGAGGCTTCTGCCCTCCGTGGCCGGAGCGTAGCTTGTGCTGCAGGTTGGGGGGATACGGTTTGTTGATGACGCTCTTGCTCCAGTACACCCACTCCTTTCCGGTCAGATCGTTGAGCCGGTTTCGCGGGGAATAGTAGCCCCTGCTCCGTCCCTGCTCGTCGAACAGCTCGATCTTTTGGCCCTGCAGCGACAGCTGGACCGTCGAGCGGGGATTGGCGGCTGTGCGGCAGTAGAAGATGCGTTCGGTCAGGGTACGCTTGCGGGCGCTTCCGGCCCCGTTACCGAACACCGAGTACTCCCGGGAGAAGACCTCCACGCTCCCGCGCCGGCCCAGGATCTCCCGGATCGTCGGTTCGGGGATGATCCCCTCGTTGTTGTAGCTTAAAAAAATGTGCTTTGCCCGGGCCGCCTGGATCAGCTCGTTTAGAGCTGCGGCGGCTTCGGTCTTGCGGGAGTAGCGGCTTTTCAGGTGATCCCT
>Ga0307442_1000061_pt1 | contig 37298 bp, 33 predicted proteins | sample SalMarWE160430MG_FD_202143 | JGI IMG/M metagenome (GOLD analysis project Ga0307442, IMG submission 202143) | Salt marsh sediment microbial communities from the Plum Island Ecosystem LTER, Massachusetts, United States - WE1604-30 | ecosystem: Environmental > Aquatic > Marine > Intertidal zone >...
GGCTTACGGCGCGTGGATGCCGTCAAGATCGACGTGCAAGGATTCGAGCGCGAAGTCATAAGAGGGCTGAGCTCGGTTCTCGAGCGAGACGCGCCAATCGTATGGGTCGAAGTCGCAGCCACGACCTTGGCCGACGCAGGATCGGAGGACGCGTTGAGAGCGCTTCTCCCGTTCGAGAGCAAGCTGCTATGGTTCGAGGCTAAGCGAAGCCCGCTTCGCAGGACCGTGCAGCTGGTCCCGGCGCCGAAAGGAAAGCTCTTGCCGGGCGACTACGTGATCGTTCCCCGCCGTTCCAGCAGGTGCGAATAGCCCGCCCGGTCAGTCGTCTACGCTACAACGTGGGCAGCACGGGCGCCCGTCTCCGCCTATTATGCGATCCGCTTGAAGCTGCCCACGCAGAAGCGCTCCATGACATCGTCAGCGCGGGCCGCTTCCGCCGCAAGCGTCGGATAAGCGGGGACGCCGTCCCACTCGATCAGAGTCGGCACCGGGCCCGTCCGCTCGATCGCGAACTCATAGAGCGCCCAGACCGTGTCGCCTGCAGGCGCGGAATGCGTGCGGTGCGCAAGCGTGACGCCACCCAAGACGCGCGCAGCGGCGTGGCGCCCGAAACGAATTTCCTCGACGGCGGCGACAGGGAAGGATCCGAGATATTCGAACGGGTCAAAGCCGCGGTTCGCCGCGGCGACGTGGACGTTGTGCAGGTCGAGAAGCAGGCCGCAGCCGGTCCGCGCGACGACCTCGGAAAGAAACTCCGTCTCGCTCGTCGCGGAATCTTCGGACCCGGTCGAGGGGTTCTCCAGCAGCATGCGGACGCCGAGCACCTTCTGCACCTGCTCGACATGCGCGACGACACGCTCAAGCGTCGCTTCGTCGTAGGGGAGGGGCGACCGGTCGGCGAGGTGGTCGCCGCGTGCCGAGCGGCCGAAGCGCGCGGAGAAGAGCCCCGGCCGATAGAGCGCGGCGAGCCGCTGCAAGCGGCTGAGATACGGGCGGTCGAGCGGCTTCGCTCCGCCGATCGTGAGGCCGGAGCTGTGAAGCGCTAAGGGGAAGCGGTCGCGAATCACGGCGAGCGCCGCGTGCGGCGCGCCTCCGTCGCCCGCATAGTCTTCGGCGTGCACTTCGAAGAAGGCGACGCCGCGCGGGTTCTCGGCGATGTCGGCAAGGTGCTCGGCCTTCAGGCCGACGCCGGCGCGCGGCGGGATCCTGTGTGAGGCATAGCTCGGCTGTGACATTGGGCGCAGCATGTTCGGTCCCTAGATATGGTCGCGTTGTTGGCCGTGGCGCGGCGGGCCGTGGCGGCCCGCCCACCGTTTGTGGAGATGTTGCTTGCTGTGAGTGCCGAGTCGGTGGGTCGACAGAACGCCGATCAGCTCGGCCGCTCGATCGGCTCGAGCGAGCCCGGACCGAACGGCGTGTCGATGGTTACGCACGTTCCTTTCGGCACCAGCCTCCAGGAATGGCCGTTGTAGTCGACCTTGTTGGTGCCAGCGCACGTCGTGCCCGGACCGGCGGCGCAGTCGTTCTTGCCGGCGAGCGAGACGCCGAAGCACTTCTCCTTGTCGGCGGTCGGAGTCTCGGCGGCCTTTGCCGGCAGCGAGGCGGCGGTGAGCGCCGCGGCAAGCGCGCCGGCGAGCGCTGCACTCGAGATTTGAGCGGTCTTCTTCATGATCGGTTCCCTTGATCTGATCGGTCGCCTTGTTGGCGTTCTCGATTTAAGCGGGCCCTTCACGCCGCCGGAAATATTGAAGTTCGATTGTTCCCATAGCTCGGAGCTATTGCCTCCCAAGGGGCGGCGCAAGTGACTTTCGATCACGGCTTTTTTGCGATGCGGAACGGCGCCAACCCGGCTATCGGCGCCGGCATGGAATTCATAGCCGCCCTCTCTCTATCTTGTGAAAAGCGCGTCATGATATTGCTGGCAGGGCAGGAGAGGTGACGCGATGCCGGAGCGCCGCAGCAGTGTCTTGGGGATGTGAATGACGTCGAGACCGCTCACTGAGGCGATCGGAGACGCGGTCGAGCGCGCGCGCCACAAAGACGCTTCCGTCAACGAGCGGCTGAAGCTCGTCGCCGACGAAGTCAGGGCGTTGAGCCCGCGCTTCGCAGGCGCGGTCGATCGGCTGATCGCGCGGCTCACGGAAAGCGGGGTCGGCGAGGAATCGCCCGCGCCCGGCGAGCCGATGCCACCCTTCATGCTGCCCGACGAGCAGGGGCATCTGGTCGGCCTCAACGGCCTGCTCGCCCGTGGGCCGGTCGCGATCGCCTTCAATCGCGGCCATTGGTGCCCATATTGCCGGGTCAACACCGCACCGCTCGGTGAGGTGCACGGCAAGGTCGCTGCAATGGGCGCCCAGGTGGTGGCGATTCTTCCCGACCGGCAGAAGTTCACGGCGCGTCTCAAGGAAGACTCCGGGGCCGAGTTCCCGATCCTGACCGATATGGACAACGGCTACGCGATGTCGCTGAGCCTGGTGATGTGGGTGGGGACGGAGATGGAGGGCCTGTTGCCCGCCGCCGGCGTGAATATCCCAGCCTATCAGGGCAACGAGTCCTGGATGCTGCCGATTCCGGCAACCTTCGTCGTGGGCACCGACGGGATCATCAAGGCGCGGCACGTCGATCCGGACTATCGCCGGCGCATGGAGATCGACGACCTCTTGGCAGCGCTCAAGAGCGCCGGCTAGCCGCAAAGCTAGTTGATGGTGCGCGACCAGTCGGTCGCGCGCAGCAGGTTCAGCAACGTGGCTGCCGCCGGCGAGCGTTTGCGCCCAGCAATCCCGTAGAGCGTGATGTTTCGCTTGATCGCGAGTCCGTCGATCATGCGGCGCATCAGCTTGTCGGAGGACGGCGTGGCGGGCGGCCCGATCGCGACCCCGAAATTCGCCTCGAGCAGCGCCTGGAAATCCTGCTCCGATTCCACCTCATGGGCATCGTCAGCGTGAACGCCGTGGGCAGCGAGCGCGTGAGTGACGACCGAACTCATCTCGCATCCGGTGCGCCTCAGGAACCTCTCGCCCTTGAGCTCCGCGACCGGCACATGATCCTTTTTCGCCAACGGATGATCGCGGTTCACGATGAGATCGAACGGCTCCTCGCGGATCGGCCATTGGTCGAGCCGCTCCCAGGTTTCCGGCAGCGGGCCGGCGATGGCGATCTCCGCTTCGCCGTCCTTCAGGATCTGTCCCATCTCGTCGGCGCCGCTTCGCTTGATCTTGAGCTGCACCCCGGGATAGGCGCGCGACAGCTCGTTCAGCTGCGGCATGAATAACGAAATATTGATCGTCGGCGAGACCGCGATCGAGAGCGGCGCGATCTGATTCTTCTTGATGGCGGTGGCGAGAGTCTTGGCCGCAAGCGCCGCCTCATAGCACTGCTGCATCAAGGGCAGCATGCGCAGACCGAGATCGGTCAGATGCGACTGCCGCCTTTCGCGGCGCAGCAATTCGCCGCCGAGCTCGGCTTCGAGCAGCCGGATGGCGCGCGTCAGAGAAGGCTGGCTGACGTTGCACTCTTCCGCGGCGCGCGTGAAATTCAAGGTCTTCGCGAGCGTGATGAAGTAGCGGACCTGCTGCATTTCCATCAGGTCATGTCACAAGCCCGCCAAGGCGAAGCCGTGCTCCCAGCCTCCGCGACGACGCCCGATCAGGCAAATCGCGCTGCCGAAGCGACAGCCGCAGGGTCGTGCGGGGGCGATATAAGTGCTTTGCCGTCTTGCCGGCAAGCATGTCGGTAACCTCTAGGCGTCGCCGCCGTGAGCGGCGGTGGTGCGCGCCTGCAGGTCGCGCAGCACCTTGAGCTCCTCGGCCGTCGGCTGCGCCGTCTCAGATAGTTCGAAGGCGAACTTGATTGGCCACCCGCACTCCGCCGCGACCTTGTCGCGGGTCGTGCCCGGATAGAGCTCGCTCACCGTGAGCTCGCAGGTCGCCGCGTCGGGCTCCAGCAGGCAGAGGTCGGTGATGACCTTGGTGGGACCCTTCGTCTTCACCCCGAGCGCCGCGCGCGAGCCGTGCCCGGACCCATGGCCGAGCGAGGTGATGAAGGAAAGCTTCTCCACGAAGCCGCGCTTTCCCATCGCCATGGTGATGAAGATCTCCCGGCAATGGGTGGCGATCTCCGGCGCGCCGCCGCCGCCCGGAAGGCGCACCTTGGGCTTGGCGTAGTCGCCCACGACGGTCGTGTTCAAATTGGCGAACTTGTCGATCTGCGCGCCGCCGAGGAAGCCGACGGTGATTCGTCCGCCCTGCAGCCAGTAGCGGAACATCTCCGGCACCGCGACTGTGGTCAGCGCCGTCTCGGAAAGCTCCCCGTCGCCGATCGAAAGCGGCAGCACGTTCGGCTTCGTGCCGATCGTCCCCGATTCGTAGATCAGCGTGATGTCGGGGGCATGGGTGAGGCGCGCGAGATTGCACGCGGCCGACGGCGCGCCGATGCCGACGAACACGACGTCGTCGTTCTTGAGCGCCCGCGCCGCGACGACCGTCATCATCTCGGTGGCGGTGTAGGAAAGGACTTGCGCCGCCATCGTCAGTTATGCGGCCTTCTTCGAGTATTGCGCGAAGTCGCCGGCCGACTTCTTCATCACGTTGGCATCGATCCACTTGAGGAACGTGTCGCGGTCGCGGGCGATCGGGTCAAAGGCCTTGTAGAAGGCATTCGCGCGCTTGTAGTAGCCCTGCGCGTAGGATGGGAAGGCACCGCCGGGCACCACCGCGATCGCCGTCACCGTCCACGCCGGCAGGATGACGGCATTGGGGTTCCGCGGCCCGAAATCGTCGACCACCTCTTCGACCGTCACGACCGACCGCTTCGCCGCGAGCACCGCCTCCTTCTGCACGCCGACGATGCCCTCCAAAAGCACGTTGCCGGACTTGTCCGCACGCAGTGCGTGGATGATGGCGACGTCGGGCCTGAGCGCCGGGACGGTGGCGAGCTCTTCGCCCGTATAGGGGCAGATGACGGAACGGATCGTCGGATTGACCTTGGTGAGGTCGACGCCCTTGTAGCCGCGGAACGCCGCGAAGGGCAGGTTGGCGGCGCCCGCCTCGTAGGCGTTCGCCAGGGCGGCGTGGCTGTGCTCCTCGAGCTTCAGCGGCCGTGGCCAGTCGTTCTCCACCGCGTCGCGCAGCCGATGCAACGAGCCGACGCCGGGATTGCCGCCCCAGGAGAAGATGAGCTTCTCCACCGCGCCGACCCCGATCAACTGGTCGTAGATCAGATCGGGAGTCATGCGCACGAGCGTCAGCCGGCTCATGCCCTGGCGGATCACCTCGTGCCCGGCGGCAAAGGGGATCAGATGCGTGAAGCCTTCCATGGCGACCTGGTCGCCGTCGTGCAGGTTGCGCGCAACCGCCTCGGAAAGGGACAGGAACTCTGCCATCCGGGAAATCCGTCAGACGTCGAAGAAGACCGTTTCTTGGTCGCCCTGCATGTGGATGTCAAAGCGGTAGAGCGGCACGGCGGGAGTGTCTTTGCGCTTGGCAATCAGCGTCGCGCGGCGCACTTCGGGCACGCTGTTGAGCACGGGATCGCGCGAATTCGCCTCCGCCTCGTCGGGGAAGTAGATGCGCGTGTAAGCGTGGCTCAGCATGCCGCGCATGAAGACGATGACGTTGATATGCGGCGCCTGCTCGCCGTCGACCGAGCCGGGCTTGACGGTGCGGAAGACGAAGCGGCTTTCCGGCAGCCTCCCGGTCCCGCAACGGCCGAAGCCGCGGAAGAGCTGATTGGAGCCGCGCGGGTCGGCAGGGTGCGCGTAGCGCCCTTCCGAATCCGCTTGCCAGATCTCGATCATCGCGTCCGGGATCAGGTCGCCGGCCCCGTCGAAGACCTGCCCGACGATCTCGACGTGCTCGCCCGGCACCAGCGGATCGGCGACGTCGCTCGTGGCGATAGAATCGTGCGGATACCCGTATTGGACCGCTGTCAGCCCGTAGGCGAAGTAGGGGCCGACCGTTTGCGACGGCGTCTGCTTCAGGCTCTCGCTGCCGCTCATCGAGGCGTCTCCATCGGCGTCTCGGCGGGGCCGCGCAGCACGATGTCGAAGATGTAGCCGAGCGCGAAGCCGGGCTCGGTCACGTAGATCGAGAAGTCCGAGATCAGCCGCTCGCGCGCGCCTTCCGGCGCCGAGAGAAAGATAGGGTCGAGCGCAAGCAGCGGATCGCCGGGGAAATACATCTGCGTGACGAGCCGCGTCGCCAGTGTCGGGCCGAAGAGCGAGAAGTGGATGTGGTTCGGCCGCCAGGCGTTGTAGTGGTTACCCCAGGGATAGGAGCCCGGCTTCACCGTGAGAAAGCGGTAGCTTCCGTGCTCGTCCGTGACGCAGCGGCCCGCGCCGAGGAAGTTCGCGTCGAGCGGCGCTTCGTGCTGGTCGACCTTGTGGATGTAGCGGCCGGCCGCGTTCGCCTGCCAGACCTCGATCAGCGTGTTGCGCACCGGCCGTCCAGCCTCGTCGAGGACGCGGCCGGTGACGATGATGCGCTCGCCGAGCGGCTCGCCGTTCTTGGCGGCGTTCTTCGTCAGGTCGCTGTCGAGCGGACCGACGCTCTCGTGCCCGTAGACGGGGCCGGTCAGCTCCGACAGCGACTGCTTGAGCGGTATGAGCGGACGTTTCGGTCCCCGCAGCGAGGTCGATTTGTAATCGGGATAGACATAGGGCGGATGCGAGCCCCAATCGCGTGCGCCAAGGGCTTCGGTCGGCATCGTTCCCTCCGGTGGCTTTTATCAGGTTCGTTTGTATTCAAACTTCCGGCGTGCATACAGCCGAAACGACCGCGCGTGCTTGAGTAGCGCACGCACCCTCGGCCGGGAATCGGCCATTTCGCCGCGAACGGCGAGGGGATTGCCGCCGCCGCACTGGTGGGATGCAGCGCATCGCATCGGCAGTGCTCCAAAAAAATTGACTGCTTGATAAAAAATTTGACGGTTTCCCGAACCCGGTTCATCCTTTGCGTGACGGTTCGCCGGCAGCGCGAGCGGCTGCTCGCGGTCTGGGGATCGCCTGGAGGGATCAATGCCGAATCTCGCAGAGCGTCAGCCGGACATTGCGGCGGGCCGGCTCGGCGCCGACGACTACGCCCGGAACTTCTCCGACCTGCATCCGCCGCGCTCGCGTCACGAGGCGTTCGTCGAATCCGACCGCTGCTATTTCTGCTTCGACGCTCCCTGCATGCAGGCCTGTCCGACGCACATCGACATCCCGCTCTTCATCCGCCAGATTCAGGCCGACAATCCCGGCGGCGCCGGCCAGACCATCCTTGAATCCAACATCATGGGCGGCATGTGCGCGCGCGTCTGCCCGGTGGAGACGCTCTGCGAGGAGGCCTGTGTCCGCAACCTCGCCGAGGACAAGCCGGTCAAGATCGGCGAGCTGCAGCGCTATGCCACCGATTTCCTCATGGTGCGCGGCGAGCATCCTTTCACCCGTACGCATCCGACCGGAAAGAGCGTTGCCGTCGTCGGCGCGGGCCCGGCGGGTTTGGCTTGCGCGCACCGGCTTGCAATGCACGGGCACGACGTCACCATCTACGACGCCAAGCCGAAGCCGGGCGGCCTCAACGAATATGGCATCGCCGCCTACAAGACCCCTGGTGGCTTTGCCGAGCGCGAAGTCGATTTCATTCTGAAGATCGGCGGCATCAAGATCGAGGTCGGCGAGGCGCTGGGCCGCGACTTCACGCTCGCCGAGCTGAAGCAGGATTTCGACGCGGTCTTTCTCGGCATGGGGCTCGCGGGCGTGAACGCGCTCAATACGGAAGGCGAGGAGGCGAAGGGCGCGCTCGACGCGGTCGCCTGGATCGCCGAGCTGCGCCAGGCGAAAGATCTGGCCAAAACGCCGATTGGCCGGCGCGTCGTCGTCATCGGCGGCGGTATGACGGCGATCGACGCTGCCGTGCAGTCGAAGCTCCTCGGCGCGGAGGAGGTGACGATCGCCTATCGCCGCGGCCAGGCGGAGATGAAGGCGAGCCTCTGGGAGCAGGACCTGGCGCAGACCAAAGGCGTGAAGATCATGCACTGGGCGAAGCCGATTCGCCTGCTCGCCGACGAGAAGGGCGATGTGCACGCCATAGCGCTCGAACGCACGCGCGCCGAGAGCGGGGGGCTGATCGGCACCGGCGAGATCGTGACGCTGCCCGCCGACATGGTGTTCAAGGCGATCGGCCAGACCTTCGTGCCGGCTCCGCTGAACGGCGCCGGCGGCGGGATCAAGCTCACAGGCGGACGAATCGAGGTCGACGAGGAGCGCCGCACCTCCATGCCCGGCGTGTGGGCCGGCGGCGACTGCATTGCCGGCGGCGAGGACCTGACCGTCGCCGCGGCGCAGGATGGCAAGCTCGCCGCCGAGTCGATCCACCGCGCACTTTCGAGTTGATGGCCTCAGGAGCGACCGATGGCTGATCTTCGCACCGACTTCCTCGGCATCAAGTCGCCGAATCCGTTCTGGCTCGCCTCCGCGCCGCCGACCGACAAGGAATACAACGTCGTGCGCGCCTTCAAGGAAGGCTGGGGCGGCGTGGTCTGGAAGACGCTCGGCGAGGATCCGGCCATCGTCAACGTCAACGGCCCGCGCTACGGCGCGATCCACGGGCCGGACCGGCGTCTCCTCGGCTTCAACAACATCGAGCTCATCACCGACCGGCCGCTGCAGGTGAATCTCGACGAGATCAAGCGCGTGAAGAGCGACTGGCCGGACCGCGCCGTCGTCGTCTCGCTGATGGTGCCCTGCGAGGAGAAGAACTGGGCCGAAATCCTGAAGAAGGTCGAGGAGACGGCGTGCGACGGCGTTGAGCTCAACTTCGGCTGCCCGCACGGCATGAGCGAGCGTGGCATGGGCTCCGCCGTCGGCCAGGTGCCGGAATATATCGAGATGGTCGCGCGCTGGTGCAAAGCACACACCCGCATGCCGGTGATCGTGAAGCTCACACCGAACATCGCCGACATCCGCCGCCCGGCGCGCGCGGCGCTTAAGGGGGGAGCGGATGCGGTGTCCCTCATCAACACCATCAACTCCATCACCTCGATCAACCTCGACACCTTCTCGCCGGAGCCCTCGATCGACGGGAAGGGGAGCCACGGCGGCTATTGCGGCCCGGCGGTGAAGCCGATCGCGCTCTCGATGGTTTCGGAGATCGCCCGCGACGAGGAGACGCGGGGCATGCCGATCTCGGCGATCGGCGGCATCACCACCTGGCGCGACGCCGCGGAGTTCATCGCGCTCGGCGCCGGCAATGTTCAGGTCTGTACCGCCGCGATGGCCTACGGCTTCAAGATCGTGAAGGAGATGGTCGATGGGCTTTCCCGCTGGATGGACGAGAAGGGCTATTCAAGCCTTTCCGACTTCTCCGGCCGCGCGGCGGGGAACGTCACCGACTGGCAGTTCCTCAACCTGAACTACATCACCAAGGCGCGGATCGACCAAGGGCTCTGCATCAAGTGCGGGCGCTGCCACATCGCCTGCGAGGACACCTCGCACCAGGCGATCACGACGACGAAGAACGGTCAGCGGCACTTTGAGGTGATCGACGCCGAATGCGTCGGCTGCAACCTCTGCGTCGAGGTCTGCCCGGTCGAAAACTGCATCACCATGCAGCCACTCGCCGCCGGCGCGATCGACGAGCGCACCGGCAAGGCCGTCGAGCCGATCTACGCCAACTGGACGACGCACCCGAACAACCCGATGGCGCGCCAAGCGGCGGAGTAGGGCGTCTTCCTACTGGAACGTCACCGTCGCGATCGCGCGATCGACTTTGTCCTGCGGCCAGATGGTGACGGGGCCCGGCGCGTCGCCGGGATTGGCGATGTTGGTGCCCTGGCCGGGCGTGTCGAGGGTCTGCTCGCCGGCGGCGTTGGTCACCGTAACCGCGCCGTCGATCAGGAACACGCCGAGCGCCTGATCGTCGATCGGCCCGCCCCAGAACTCGGTGCCGCGGATGCCGACCGTCGCGACCGGCGTGGCCACGGCCACCTGCGCGTCCGGCTGCTTCGAGACCTGGCCGGAGACGAAGCGGAACGCGCCCTTGACCGCGAGCGCCATCTTTCCGGTCCCCTGTGTCGGGTCGTAGACGAAGCTGTCGAGCGACATCACGGCGTTCTCGCCGAGCGTCAGCTTGGTCCCGTCGTCGAAGGTGAGCTCGAGCCGTGAGCCTTCGCCGGTGCCGACCCGCTGGTTCGAGAAGACCGGCGCGCCGACCGAAAGCTGCGCCAAATCCGCGCCGGCACGCCAGAAGGCCTCTCCCTGCAGGCGCGTGACCGCGCCGATCTGAACGTCGGCCCCCGACGCGATATCGGCGGAAAGTCCCGAGAAAGCCGCCAGACATGCGGCAACAAGCAAGCGCAGCATACGAAAGCTCCAATAGCTCCGTTTCATTATTGCAAATTCCTGGCCGCAATCCGGTTAACCGCTCGAAGCCAGGCCCGCCACGTGCCTCTTCGCGAACTTGCGGGCCGCGGAAATCTCCCGAAAGCCTGCCTAGCTGAGCGGAGGCGGGCCGTCGAGGCGGGGGCCGGTCATTGGTGTATCAGTAGCGGAAGGGCGCGGCTCGCCAGGTTGCCACTCCATCCCCGGCATGCTTCAAATCGACGAATAGCAGCGTTGTCAAAACGTTGATCCAGGGAGGAACGATCATGTCCAGACATGCCTTCGCACTGCGCGCTTTCGCGTTCGCCGCGATGTCTTTTCTCTTCTCCGCGGCCCCGGGCATGGCTTTCGAGCCGGGCAACACGGAGTGCATCGCCCCGGCCGGCGCCGGCGGCGGCTGGGACTTCACCTGCCGCCAGGTCGGCAAGGCGCTCTATGATTTGAAGATCGTGCCCTCGCCCGTGCAGGTCACGAATCTTGCCGGCGGTGGCGGCGGAGTCGCCTACGCCGAGGTGGTGAACAAGCGAAACGACGATAACAATTTGATCGTGGCAGCGTCGTCGGCGACCTCGACGCGGCTCGCGCAGGGCGCATACCCGGGCAACACGATGGACCAGGTGCGTTGGGTCGGCGCCGTCGGTTCCGACTACGGCGTGATTGCCGTGGCCGCAGACTCCGACATAAGCACGCTTCCCGAGCTGATGGACAAGATCAAGGCGGACCCGTCGTCAGTGGCCTTCGCCGGTGGTTCGGCGGTCGGCGGCTGGGATCATTTGAAGGTGCTGATCGCCGCGAAGGCGGCGGGCATCGACGATGTCCGCACGATCAAGTACGTCGCCTTCGAAGGCGGCGGCGAGGCGATCACCCAGCTCCTCGGCGGCCACGTGCAGGCATTCACCGGAGACATCTCCGAGGCGCAGGGATTCGTCGATTCCGGCGACATCAAGATTCTTGCCGTGTTGGCGCCTGATCGCCTGCCGGGTGACTTCTCGAAGTTTCCGACGGCCAAGGAACAGGGCATCGATGCAGTCGGCGCCAACTGGCGCGGATTCTACGTGCCCGGCGGCATGTCGGACGACGCCTATGGCTTCTGGGTCGACGCCGTGAAGAAGGTTTACGATTCCGACGAGTGGAAGACGATCATGGCCGACAACGGCCTGATGCCGCTCGATTCCTCCGGCGCCGCGTTCCAGAAGTTCGTTGCCGACCAGGTGGCTGCTACGACGGCGCTGTCGAAGGAGATCGGGCTCATCAAGTAGGGCATCGTCCCATGGCTGCCACGGCTTGATCGCCGCGCGATGAGTGCCCGGTCATGAGTGCCGGCTCATGAGCGACCGCGTCTTCGGGATTGTCTGCGTCCTGCTTGCCGGATTTTTCATCTGGCAGGCGACGCTGATCGAGACCGGCTTCATCGTCGACCCGATGGGGCCGAAGGCGTTCCCGATCGTCATCGGCATCACGCTGGCGGCGGCCGCCATCTACCCGATCGTCAAGCCCGACCCGCGACCGGATTGGCCGGCCGCGGGTCGCCTTCTTGAAATACTCTTCGCCGTTGTCGTCATGATCGCCTACGCGCTGGCGCTGCCGCGCTTCGGCTTCGTGCTGTCGACGGCGGTTGCGTCCGGGCTCCTCTCCTGGCGGCTCGGCACGAGGCCGGCCGTTGCCGCTGCGGCGGGGGTCGCCATCGCCGTAGGCATTTACGTGATCTTCCACCTGATCCTCGGGCTCTCGCTCGCTCGCGGGCCGTGGGGATTCTGAGGCGATGGACGCGCTCTCCCACCTCGTCGACGGCTTCTCGGTTGCGCTGACTCTGCAGAATCTCGGGCTTGCGCTGGTCGGCTGCTTCATCGGCACGATCATCGGTGCGCTGCCGGGGCTCGGACCGACAAACGGGGTTGCGATCCTGATCCCGCTCGCCTTCACGCTCGGCCTGCCGGCGACGCCGGCGCTGATCCTTCTGACCAGCGTCTACTACGGCGCCATGTATGGCGGCCGCATCTCCTCGATCCTCTTGAACATCCCAGGCGACGAGCCGGCGCTGATGACGACGCTCGACGGCTACCCGATGGCGCGCAAGGGGCAAGCCGGCGAGGCGCTGGCGCTCTCCGGGATGGCCTCCTTCGTCGGCTCGTTCTTCGCCACTTGGGGGCTCGTCTTCCTGGCGCCGCTTCTGGTGAAGCTGGCGCTGCTCTTCGGCCCGGCGGAGTATTTCGCCCTCTACACGCTTGCATTCGCCACGCTCGGCGGGATCGCCAGCCGCAATCAGTCGAAGGCGGCGATTGCCGCCGCGCTCGGGCTTGGCATTGCCATGGTCGGCGTGGACCACCAGACCGGCGTGCCGCGCTTCTCCTTCAACAATGTCTATCTCTACGACGGTATCAATTTTCTCGTGGCGATCGTCGGCCTCTTCGCGATCTCCGAGGTCTTCCTTTTCCTCGAGCACAAAGGCGAGGGCAGCGGGGGAAAGATCGAGCTCGGCCGCGTGACTGCGCCGCTCGCCATGCTGAAGCGATGCTGGGGAGCGATGGCGCGCTCGACCGGCCTCGGCTTTCTGGCTGGAGTGCTCCCCGGTGCGGGCGCTTCGCTCGGCTCCTTCATCGCCTACACGTTGGAGAAGCGAATCTCCGACCGCGACGGGACATTCGGTAAGGGCGATCCGCGCGGCGTCGCCGCACCAGAGGCGGGCAACAATGCCGCCGCCGGCGGCGCGCTCGTGCCGATGCTCGCGCTCGGCGTGCCGGGCTCGGGCACCACCGCGGTGCTCCTCGCCATGCTGCTCGCGTTGAACATCACGCCCGGGCCGCTCCTCTTCCAGTCCAATCCCGATGTCGTCTGGGGGCTGATCGCAGCGCTCTTCATCGCGAATTTCATGCTGCTCCTGATGAACATCCCGCTGGTGAGTCTCTTCGTGCGGGTGCTCCTCGTTCCGCCCCGCTTCCTGATGCCGGCCGTCGCCATGATCTCCTTCGTCGGTATCTACGGCGTCTCCGGTTCGACCTTCGACCTCTTGGTGATGATAGTCTTCGGCGTGCTCGGCTATATCCTGCGGAAGCTCGATGTACCGCTCGTGCCGGTGATCCTCGGCGTGCTTCTCGGCAACGAGATGGAGAAGAACCTCCGCCGCGCGCTCACCATTTCCGATGGCGATCTGTCGATTCTCTGGGGCTCGCCGCTGGCGATCGGGCTTTGGACCTTCGCGATCGTTGGCTTCCTGGCGCCCGTCATCGTTGGGCGCTATTTCCGTCCGAGGGTCGCCGACGAGCCGCTTGCCGAAGGCGCCGATCCCGATTGAGCCGCTAGCGCGGCCGTAGCCCCTCGAAGAGCGTCGTCATCAGCGTCGCTTCCGCATCGGCAAAGCGCCGCGCCGGCGTGATCACGTCGCCGAGCACGGCGCGGACCTGCACGTCGAAATCGGCATAGTGCTGCGTCACCGCCCAGATCATCATGATGAGATGCCGAGGCTCGACCGGCCGGAGCTTGCCCGCGGCGATCCATTTCTTGATGACAGCCGCCTTCTCGTCGACGAGCTCCTTCAAGGGCCCTGTGAGGAAGTTGCCAATCGCCGGCGCGCCGTGCAAGATCTCGTTGGCGAAGAGCCGTGAGGCCTCCGGGCGCGTCCGCGACATCTCGAGCTTGGCGGAAACGTACCGGCCAATCTCCTCGATCGGATCGCCGTTGGGGTCGAGTGCCGCCAGAGGCTCGAGCCAGAATTCCAGCGTGTCCTCCAGCACTGCGACGTAGATCGCTTCCTTGGAGGGGTAATAGTAGAGCAGGTTTGGCTTGGAGAGCCCGGCGCGCTCGGCGATGCGGTCGATGGTGGAGCCGCCGAAGCCGCGCTGCGAGAACACCTCCAGCGCCGCTTGCAGGATCGCCTTGCGGTTCTTCTTCTGGATGCGCGTCGCCTTTTTCGGCGGCGGCTCGGGACGATTCATGCTTCGATCTTTCGCCTTGACCGGCGGCCGAACCTAGCGTTGATTTTGACCAATCAGTCAAGTTTGGCTAGGCGTTCGAGACCGGATAGACGGACGCCCGAAATCCTGCGCCCGCTCGCGGCGGAAAGTGTCGCCCATGCAAAAACCAGTCGCCATCCCGACCAACAATCTCGAAGCCTTCTGGATGCCGTTCTCGGCGAACAGGCAGTTCAAGAAGCAACCACGCATGCTCGTCCGTGCCGAGGGCATGAACTACTGGAGCCACGACGGCAGGAAGGTGCTCGACGGCACGTCGGGTCTCTGGTGCGTCAATGCCGGCCACGGCCGCCCGGAGATAGCCGACGCGGTACACGCGCAGCTCCTCGAGCTCGACTACGCGCCGGCCTTCCAGATGGGCCATCCGAAGGTCTTCGAGCTGGCCGCGCGCCTCGCGGCTGTCGCCCCGCAAGGGCTCGACCACGTGTTCTTCACCAATTCGGGCTCCGAATCCGTCGAGACTTCGCTCAAGATCGCGCTCGCCTATCATCGCGTGAAGGGCGAGGGCAGCCGCATCCGACTGATCGGGCGCGAGCGCGGCTATCACGGCGTCAACTTCGGCGGCATCTCGGTCGGCGGCATCGTCTCGAACCGCAAGCATTTCGGTGCGCTCCTCGCCGGCGTCGATCACATCCGCCACACGCACGACCTCGCCCGCAATGCCTTCGTCCGCGGCGTGCCCGAGCACGGCGCCGAGCTTGCCGACGATCTGGAGCGGCTCGTCACGCTACACGACGCCTCGACCATCGCCGCGGTGATCGTCGAGCCGGTCGCCGGCTCCACCGGCGTGCTGATCCCGCCGAAGGGCTACCTGCAGCGCCTCCGCGAGATCTGCGACAAGCACGGCATCCTCTTGATCTTCGACGAGGTGATCACCGGCTTCGGCCGCCTCGGCACGCCGTTTGCCGCGGATTACTTCGGCGTGACGCCCGACATCATGACGACCGCGAAGGGCGTCACCAACGGTGTCGTGCCGATGGGCGCCGTGTTCGTGAAGTCGGACATCTACGAGGCCTTCATGAACGGCCCGGAGCACCTGATCGAGTTCTTCCACGGCTACACCTATTCCGGAAATCCGGTGTCGTCGGCCGCCGGGCTCGCCACGCTCGACATCTATCAGCGCGAGGGGCTGCTGACGCGCGGAGTAGAGCTCGGCGAATATTTCGCCGACGCGCTGCATGGCCTGAAGGGGCTGCCGCACGTGATCGACATCCGCAACATCGGCCTCGTCGGCGCGGTCGAGCTCGAGCCGATCGCCGGTGCGCCGACCAAGCGTGCGTTCTCTGCGTTCCTCGAATGCTACGAGCGCGGTGTGATGATCCGCACGACCGGCGATATCATTGCCCTGTCGCCGCCGCTCATCATCGAGAAGAGCGACATCGACCTTCTGGTTGGCACGCTCGCCGACGTCATCAAGACGCTGCAATAGCAGAAGCGGGGAGGTTATGGAGCGTATCGGGAACGCCATCGACGGAGAGACCGCGCCCTCGACCGCCGGGCGCTTCTCGCCGGTCTTCAATCCGGCGACGGGCGAGCAGACGGCGGAGCTTGCGCTGTCGAGTGCAGCCGAGGTCGGCAAGGCGGTCGCGGCTGCCAAGGAGGCAGCGCCCGCATGGGGCCGCACGCCGCCGGCGAAGCGCGCTCGCTTCATGTTCAAGTTCAAGGAGCTTCTCGAGAAGCATGCCGACGATGTCGCTCGCGCGATCAGCAAAGAACACGGCAAGACCCATGCCGATGCGCTCGGCGAGGTGACGCGCGGCCTGGAGGTCGTAGAGTTCGCCTGCGGCATCCCGCATCTTCTGAAGGGCGAGTTCTCGCGCAACGTCGGCTCGGACATCGACACTTATTCCGACCGCCAGCCGCTCGGCGTCTGCGCCGGCATCACGCCGTTCAACTTCCCGGCAATGGTGCCGCTTTGGATGTATCCGGTGGCGATCGCCTGCGGGAACACCTTCATCTTGAAGCCGTCGGAGCGCGACCCTTCCGCGCCGCTGGTCGTCTACGACCTCTTCAGAAAGGCGGGCTTCCCGGACGGCGTCTTGAACGTCGTCAACGGCGACAAGGAAGCGGTCGACGCCATCCTCGACCATCCCGCCATCAAGGCGGTGAGCTTCGTCGGCTCCACTCCGATCGCGCATTATGTCTATTCGCGCGGCACGGCGGCGGGAAAGCGCGTGCAGGCGCTCGGCGGCGCCAAGAACCATATGGTCGTGCTTCCCGACGCCGACATCGACAAGGCGGCGGATGCGCTGATGGGCGCCGGCTACGGCTCTGCCGGAGAACGCTGCATGGCGATCTCCGTCGCCGTCCCCGTCGGCGAGGAGACCGCGAACAAGCTCATCGAGGAGCTCGCGCCGCGCGTGCGCGCGCTGAAGATCGGCCCGGCGACCGACCCCGATGCCGAGATGGGCCCGCTGGTCACCAGGCAGCACATGGAAAAAGTGCTCGGCTATATCGACAAGGGGGTGACGGAAGGTGCGGAGCTCGTCGTCGACGGCCGCGGCCTGAAGCTGCAGGGCTACGAGAACGGCTATTTCGTCGGCGGCTCGCTCTTCGACCGCGTCAAGCCCGACATGAGCATCTACAAGGAGGAGATCTTCGGGCCCGTGCTCTCGGTCGTGCGCGCGGAGAGCTACGACAGCGCGGTCGATCTCATCAACAAGCACGAATACGGCAACGGCACCGCGATCTTCACCCGCGACGGCGATTCCGCCCGCACCTTCGCCGACCAGATCGAGGTCGGCATGGTCGGCATCAACGTGCCGATCCCCGTGCCGGTTGCCTATCATTCCTTCGGCGGCTGGAAGCGCTCCTTGTTCGGCGACCACTCCATCTATGGGCCGGAGGGCGTGCGCTTCTATACGCGGCTGAAGACGGTGACGACGCGCTGGCCGGCGGGCATCGCGCACGGCGCGGTCTTCACCTTCCCGTCGATGCATTGACGCGGTGGTGGATCGCTTGCGGGGCAGCAATGACGGTCTAACCTCCCTCTTGAGGGGAGGTCGAAATTCGAAGCGTCGCGCGGAGCGCGACGCGTGCGAATTTCGGGAGGGGGTGGTAGCGCTGAGACTACGGGTCCCCTCCCGAAGTTTGCTCTCGCGCCGCTCGGCAAATGTCGACCTCCCCTCAAGGGGGAGGTTAGGCGCCGCCGGCTCGGCAACGTAACTGCGAGAGGAGAGCGTAATGGCGAAGCTGAGGGGCGGCCTGATCCAGATGCAATTGAAGGGCGACACAGGGATGTCGCCCGACGAGATCAAGGAGAAGATGATCGCCGCGCATCTTCCCTTGATCGAAGAGGCGGGGAAGCAGGGCGTGCAGGTGCTCTGCTTCCAGGAGGTGTTCAGCCAGCCCTATTTCTGTCCGAGCCAGGACGCCAAGTGGTACGGCGCCGCCGAGCCGATCCCCGACGGCCCCACCACCAAGCTCATGCAGGAGCTCGCCAAGAAGCACGCGATGGTGATCGTCGTCCCGATCTACGAGGAGGAGATCACCGGGGTCTATTACAACTGCGCCGCCGTCATCGACGCCGACGGCTCCTATCTCGGCAAGTATCGCAAGACGCACATCCCGCAGGTCGCCGGCTTCTGGGAAAAGTTCTTCTTCAAGCCCGGCAACTCCGGCTGGCCGGTGTTCAAGACCGCCTACTGCAAGCTCGGCGTCTATATCTGCTACGACCGGCATTTCCCCGAGGGCTGGCGCGCGCTGGCGCTGAACGGCGCGGAATATATCGTCAACCCGTCGGCGACCGTTGCCGGCCTCTCCGAATACCTCTGGAAGCTTGAGCAGCCGGCGAGCGCCGTCGCCAACGGCGTTTACATCGGCGCCATCAACCGCGTCGGCACCGAGGCGCCGTGGAACATCGGCGAGTTCTACGGTCAGAGCTACTTCGTCAATCCGCGCGGGCAGATCGAGAAGATTGCCAGCCGCGACAAGGACGAGTTGATTGTCCACGACATGGACTTCGACATGATCCGCGAGGTGAGGAACACGTGGCAGTTCTTCCGCGACCGCCGGCCCGACGCTTACGGCCGGCTCACGGACCAGTAGGAAAGATCAATGCAGAGACCGGCGAGCAACCTCAGGATCAATGGCGAGAGGCTGTGGGACAGCCTCATGGAGATGGCGAAGATCGGACCGGGCGTGAAGGGCGGCAACCGCCGCCTGACGTTGACCGACGTCGACAAGGAAGGCCGTGACCTCTTCAAGTCCTGGGTGGAGAAGGCCGGCTGCAAGCTCGCCATCGACGCCATGGGCAACATGTTCGCCCGCCGCGAAGGCACCGATCCGAAGCTTCCCCCGGTGATGGTCGGCAGCCATCTCGATACGCAGCCGACCGGCGGCAAATACGACGGGGTGCTCGGCGTGCTCTCCGGGCTGGAGATCATCCGCACGCTGAACGACCTCGGCATCAAGACGAAGCATCCGATCGAGGTGGTGAACTGGACCAACGAGGAGGGCTCGCGCTACGCGCCGGCGATGATCTCCTCGGGCGTCTTCGCCGGCGTCTACACGAAGGACTATGCCTACGGGCTGAAGGACGCAGAGGGAAAGCGTCTCGGCGATGAGCTGAAGCGGATCGGCTATGTCGGCCGGGAGCCGGTGGGAAAGCGCTCGCTCAAAGCCTTCTTCGAGCTTCACATCGAGCAGGGCCCGATCCTAGAGGCCGAAGGCGTCGATATCGGCGTCGTCACGCACGGGCAGGGGCAGCGCTGGTTCGACGTGACCTTCACCGGATTTGAGAGCCATGCCGGCACGACGCCGATGCCGCGTCGGCGCGACGCGCTCGTCGGCGCCGCAAAGCTGGTCCAGGCGGTGAACGAGATCGCGCTCGAGAACGCGCCGCATGCGGTCGGAACGGTCGGCGTGCTGACCGCCTATCCGGGCTCGCGCAACGTCATCCCGGGCTCCGTGTCCTTGACGGTCGACTTCCGTCACCCCGTCGACACGACGCTCTCAGAGATGATGGACGCGATGAGCGCGGCGATCGAGACGATCTGCGCCGAGAACAAGCTGAAGGCCGGTGTGAACGAGGTCTTCTACTACCCGCCGGTGGAATTCGATCGGACGTGCGTCGACGCCGTCCGCCGCGCAGCGGAGCGGCTCGGCTACACGCACCGCGACATCGTCTCCGGTGCCGGGCACGATGCTTGCTATGTCGCTCGTGTGGCGCCGACCTCGATGGTCTTCTGCCCCTGCGTTGATGGCGTCAGCCACAACGAGGAAGAGGACATCAAGCCGGAATGGGCGACCGCCGGCGCCGAGGTGCTGTTCCACGCCGTGGTGGAGACGGCGGAGATCGTGGAGTGACCTTTGATGGCAGATCCCGACGGCGACCTTGAGGCGCTTAGCGTTGAAGCTCTCCTGGCTGAGGCGAAGCGGATGCGGCGCGCGATCCGCGCGCATCGGGACATGACGGAACATGAGCTCTGCTGGCACCACCCGGACATGTGGGACCTGCTTCCGGACAAGAAGCCGCTCAAGGTGACGGTGCCGGACTGGCCGCAATTCATGCGCGGCTGCATACGCTACCGGGCCTCGCTGGATAAGCAATTGCCGGATGCGCCAATAACTACCAAGGAGCACAAGGGATGAGCAAACTCATCAAAGGCGGCACGGTCGTCACCGCTGATCTCACGACCAAGGCCGACGTCTTCGTGCAGCACGACAAGATCGTCGCCGTCGGCTCCGATCTCGACCACGCCGCCGACCATGTCATCGACGCGTCGGGCTGCTACGTGATGCCCGGCGGCATCGACCCGCACACGCACATGGAGATGCCCTTCATGGGCACCTTCTCTTCCGACGATTTCGATTCCGGCACCGCCGCGGCGCTTTCCGGCGGCACCACGATGATCGTCGACTTCTGCCTGCCGGCGCCGGAGCAGGGGCTGATCGACGCGCTCCAGCAATGGTACCAGAAGGCCGGCAAGGCGCGCACCGACTACTCCTTCCACATGGCGATCACCTGGTGGGGCAAGCAGGTCTTCGACGAGATGCCCAAGGTGGTCGAGCAGGGCATCAATACCTTCAAGCACTTCATGGCCTACAAGGGCGCGCTGATGGTGAACGACGACGAGATGTTCGCCTCGTTCTCGCGCTGCGCCGAGCTCGGCGCCATGCCGCTCGTCCACGCCGAGAACGGCGACGTCGTCGCCTTCCTGCAGCAGAAGCTTCTGGCGGAAGGCAACAACGGGCCCGAGGCGCATGCCTATTCCCGCCCGCCGGACGTGGAAGGCGAGGCGGCCAACCGCGCCATCATGATCGCCGATCAGGCCGGCGTGCCGCTTTATGTCGTGCACGTCTCCTGCGAGCAGACGCACGAGGCGATCCGCCGTGCGCGCCAGAAGGGCATGCGCGTCTTCGGTGAGCCGCTGATCCAGCACCTCGTGCTCGACGAGTCGGAATACGCCAATCCCGATTGGGACCACGCGGCGCGGCGCGTGATGTCGCCGCCCTTCCGCAACAAGCTGCACCAGGATTCGCTCTGGGCGGGGCTCGCTTCGGGCTCGCTTCAAGTCGTGGCGACCGATCACTGCGCTTTCACCACCGAGCAGAAGCGCATGGGGCTAGGCGACTTCACCAAAATCCCGAACGGCACCGGCGGGCTAGAGGACCGGATGTCGGTGCTGTGGACCCGCGGCGTCAGGACCGGGCGCTTGACGATGAACGAGTTCGTCGCCGTCACCTCCACCAACATCGCCAAGATCCTGAACATGTATCCGCGCAAGGGCGCGATCATGCCCGGCGCCGACGCCGACATCGTCGTCTGGGACCCGGAGGCGACCAAGACGATCAGCGCCAAGACGCAGAAATCGGCGATCGACTACAATGTGTTTGAAGGCGTCAGCGTCACCGGTCGGGCGAGGACTACGCTGTCGCACGGCAACATCGCCTATGCCGACGGAGAGGTGAAGGCTGGCACCGGCGACGGCCGCTTCATCGAGCGTCCGGCCAACCCGCCGACGAACCGCGCGCTCTCCACCTGGAAGGAATTGACCGCCCCGCGCAAGGTGGAGCGGTCGGGAATCCCGGCGGGCGTCTAGGAACCGCAGGGAGGGGGACGAGAATTCTGAACGCCCAGCAGCAGAGCATGGCGACCGGAGCTGCCGCCGAATCCGTCATCGACATCTCCGGCCTCTCTCTCACCTTCGAGACGGCGGACGGTCCGGTCCATGCGCTCTCCGACATCGGTTTGAGCGTCGAGCGCGGCGAGTTCGTCTCGCTGATCGGCCCGTCGGGCTGCGGCAAGACCACGCTCCTACGCGTCATCGCCGATCTCGAGCAGCCGAGCGCGGGGAAGATACTCGTCAACGGCATGACGCCTGACGAGGCACGCCAGAGACGCGCCTACGGTTACGTCTTCCAGTCCTCCGCGCTTTATCCCTGGCGCACGATCGCCAAGAACGTCGCCCTGCCGCTCGAGGTGATGGGCGTCTCCGCGGCGGAGCGCCAGGAGCGGGTCAGGAAGAACCTCGACCTCGTCAACTTGACCGGCTTCGACCGGAAATTCCCTTGGCAGCTCTCCGGCGGCATGCAGCAGCGTGCCTCGATCGCCCGCGCGCTCTCCTTCGACCCGGCGCTGCTTTTGATGGATGAGCCCTTCGGCGCGCTCGACGAGATGGTGCGCGATCATCTGAACGAACAGCTGCTTCAACTGTGGGCGAAGACCAAGAAGACTGTGATCTTCGTTACGCATTCGATCCCCGAAGCCGTGTTCCTGTCGACGCGTATCGTTGTAATGTCGCCGCGCCCCGGCCGCATCCACGAAGTGATCGACAGCGATCTGCCGAATAAGCGCACGCTCGACATCCGCGAGACGCCGGAGTTCCTCAAGGTCGCCCACCGGGTGCGCGAGGGCCTGAGGGCGGGGCACTCTTATGACGATTGAGCGTGCGGCATGAACGCCGCGCTCGAAACGTCGGCGTTCGCACGTGAGGTCTGGCATCGCCGCGCCATGGCCGGAAACACTGGCCCCGTTATCGTCATCCTCGTCGCCATTGTCGCTATCTGGTACCTCGCCACGTTCGCGCTGAATGCGCCGTTCCAGCGCGACCTTGACGAGCGCGCGGGGAGAACGCCGAGCTTCTCCGAATTCGTCACCGAGACCATGACGCAGAAGAAGCCGACGCTTCCCGCGCCGCACCAGGTCGCGGCCGATCTCTACCAGACCGTCGTCCTCGCCAAGCCGTGGAAGCCGTCGAGCCTGCTCTACCATTGCTGGGTGACGCTCTCCTCGACGCTGCTCGGCTTCGCCATGGGCACGGCGCTCGGCATCGCCATCGCGGTCGCCATCGTGCACGCCCGCAGCCTCGACAAGAGCCTGATGCCGTGGATCATCACCTCGCAGACGATCCCGATCCTGGCGATCGCCCCGATGGTCATCGTCGTCCTCGCCTCGATCGGACTGAAGGGCCTCATCCCGAAAGCGCTGATCTCGACCTATCTCTCGTTCTTTCCCATCACCGTCGGCATGGTGAAGGGCCTCCGCTCGCCCGACCCGATCCTGCTCGACCTGATGCGCACTTATAATGCCAGCCGCGCGCAGGTCTTCTTCAAGCTCCGCGTGCCGGCCTCCGTGCCGTTTCTCTTCGCTTCGATGAAGGTGGCGATCGCTATCAGCCTGGTCGGCGCGATCGTGGGCGAGCTGCCGACCGGCGCCGTCGCCGGCATCGGCTCGCGTCTGCTCTTCGGCTCCTATTACAGCCAGACCGTACAGATGTGGTCGGCGCTGATTGCCGCTTCGGTGATGGCCGCGGTGCTCGTCATGATCGTCGGGCTCGTCGACCGTCTCGTGCGGCGGCAGATGGGCGCGCGATGACCGAGCGACCGTCGCAAATCCTCTATCCGGCGGTATCGATCGCCATCGTCGCCCTGGTGCTTCTCGTCGCCGAGGGCGGCCCGGCGGTGATGGGCTCGTCGCTCGGCGTGGTCGCGGGCTTTCTCGCGATCGCCGGCCTGATCTCGCTCTGGCACGCGAAATGGCAGCTGCTTCTCACGGGCATCTCCGCGCACGCCGCCGCCTTCGCTCTGATCCGCGCGCTGCCGGACATCGCCGGCAAAGCCGGGCTCGGCTACTGGGCGCTCGTCGTCGCCGCGTGGCTGACGGCGTGGGCCTTCGTGCAGGCGCTGTCCGCGCTTCGCCCGCGCGACCCGTGGCTCCGGCGGGTTGTCGGTGTCACCATCCCCTTCGTCTTCGGCCTCTGGATTCTGGTTCTCTGGGAGATCGCCGTCCGCGGCTTCGCCGTCCCGTTCGTGCTCCTGCCGCCGCCGAGCGTGATCTGGCAGAAGATCATCGTCTCCGGCCCGACGCTTCTCGCCGACTTTCGCCAGACGTTTCTGAAGGCCGTGCTCTTCGGCTATTTCGTCGGCTGCCTTTCCGGCTTCGTCGTCGCCATCCTCGCCGACCGCGTGCCGTTCCTCCGCCGCGGGCTCCTGCCGGTCGGCAATCTCGTCAGCGCGCTCCCGATCATCGGCATCGCCCCGATCATGGTGATCTGGTTCGGCTTCGACTGGCCGTCGAAGGCGGCGGTGGTGATCGTGATGACCTTTTTCCCGATGCTGGTGAACACCATCGCCGGGCTTGGCGCGACGGAGGCGATGGAGCGCGACCTGATGCGCACCTACGCCGCCGGCTATTGGAAGACGCTCGTCAAATTGCGCCTCCCGGCCGCCCTGCCGTTCATCTTCAACGCCCTAAAGATCAACTCGACTCTTGCCCTGATCGGGGCCATCGTGGCCGAATTCTTCGGCACGCCGATTGTGGGGATGGGCTTTCGCATCTCCACCGAGGTCGGCCGTATGGGGATCGACATGGTCTGGGCGGAAATCGCCATGGCCGCGCTCGCCGGCTCGCTCTTCTACGGATTGGTGTCGCTGGTCGAACGCGCCGCGACGTTCTGGCATCCGTCCTTCCGAGCATAACCAACTAAAATATCTGCAAAATTCGATACGGAGGTAGTCAATGAAGAAGAGTATTCTTGGTGCCGCAGCATTTGCGGCGGGGCTTAGCTTCGGCCAGGCCTTCGCCGCCGACGAGGTGACGCTGCAGCTGAAATGGGTCACCCAGGCACAGTTCGGCGGTTACTATGTCGCCAAGGACAAAGGCTTCTACGAAGAAGAAGGCCTCGACGTCACCATCAACCCGGGCGGCCCCGACATCGCGCCCGAGCAGGTGATCGCCGGCGGCGGTGCCGACGTGATCGTCGACTGGATGGCCGCCGCGCTCGCCGCGCGCGAGAAGGGCGTGAAGCTCGTCAACATCGCGCAGCCCTTCAAGCGCGCCGGCATGGAGCTCGTCTGCCCGACTTATACCGGGATCAAGACGGAAGCCGACTTCAAGGGCAAGACGCTCGGCGTCTGGTTCTTCGGCAACGAGTATCCGTTCTATGCCTGGATGAACAAGATCGGCATGCCGACCGAAGGCGGCCCCGACGGCGTCACTGTTCTGAAGCAAAGCTTCGACGTTCAGCCGCTGATCCAGAAGCAGGCCGACTGCATCTCGGTGATGACCTACAACGAGTACGGCCAGGTTCTCGACGCCGGCTTCAAACCGGAAGACCTCACCGTGTTCAACTACTCGGCGATGGGCAACGACCTCCTCGAGGACGGCCTCTACGTGCTCGAGGATGATCTCGCCAAGCCCGAGTTCTTCGACAAGATGGTCCGCTTCGTGCGCGCCTCGATGAAGGGCTGGGACTACGCGCTCGCCAACCCGGAAGAGGCGGCGCAGATCGTCGTCGACAACGGCGGGCAGGACCTGCAGCACCAGATCTATATGATGGGCGAGGTGGCGAAGCTCACCGAAGGCGGCAAGGGCATCCTCGACGAGGCCGCCTATGACCGCACGGCCAAGGCGGTGCTCGACCAGAAGATCATCAACAATCCGCCTGAAGGCGCCTGGACGCACGACGTGACCGACAAGGCGTTCATGCAATAGGCGGACGGCCTTCGCGTAAGCTTCGAGCCCGGCCGCTGGCCGGGCTCTTTCTTCTCTGGGACAGCATATACCGGGGCGGCTTACGTCGCGCCGCCACCAGCTAACCTCCCCGCAAGGGGGAGGTTACTTGCGCTCAGCCGGTGACGCGGCTGCTTGCAGCAGTTTAGCGCCGTCGATCTTTGCCAGCGCGCCGTGCACGCCGACGACCTCCGCCGCGACGGCATGGCCGAGCCGTGCCGCGCGGAGCGGGTCGAGCCTCATGATCCGCCCGGCGAGATAGGCGCCGGAGAAGGAGTCGCCCGCGCCGGTCGTATCGACGAGCCGCTTCGCTTCGAGCGGCGGGACCTCGCTCTGCCGTCCGTCCCAGAAGACGAGCGCAGGCTCTTCGCCGTTCTTCACCACGAGCTCGGAACCGGATTGGGCCAGCCCGTCCGCAATGCGCCAGAAGCTTTTGCCGAAGAGCGCCTCAGCATCGGAGAGCGTCGGCAGCGCGATGTCGGAGATCGCGAACGCCGCCTCGATCGCCTCCCCCGCCGCCTTCTTGCTCGGCCACAGCACCGGCCGGTAATTCGGGTCGAAGGCGATCGTTGCGCCGGCTCTCCGCGCCGCCGCGAGCGCTTTCATGAGGCGCTGCCGGGCAGGCGGGGTGAGGATCGCCAGCGTGATGCCGGATAAGTAAAGCACGCCCGCGCCCGATGTCGCGCGCCTCAGCCACGAGGCGTTGTCGGCAAGGCACCGGGCAGCCGACTCGCCGCGCCAATAGGTGAAGGAGCGCTCCGCCTTATCGAGCGTGATCGCGTAGAGCCCCGGCCGCCGGCCAGCGATTGTGCGAATGCGGTCTGTCTCGACGCCGGCGCGCAAGAAGAAATCGCGCATCTTGTCGGAGAACGGGTCGTCGCCGAGCCCGGTCACGTAGGCGACGCGCTTCGCATCGGGCAGGATCGCGCGCACATACCAGGCGGTGTTGAAGGTGTCGCCGGCGAAGCCCATGCGCCAGTCGGCACCGTTTCCGGCGGAGAGCTCGATCATGCACTCGCCGATCGAGGCGAAGGCGACCGGTTTCATTCTGTCTCCAGGGTCTGAAGAGGGCTATTGGCCCAAGGTATGGGTGGCAAGCTAGCTTTGCCCGCGTTGACACCCCCTAGGCGAGGCCCTAATTGAGGCCGCGATCACCTGCCCAGGTGGCGGAATTGGTAGACGCGCACGGTTCAGGTCCGTGTGCCGCGAGGCGTGAAGGTTCGAGTCCTTTCCTGGGCACCAAACGCTTTTGGCGTGCCGGGCGCTAGCCCAGGCCGAGCCAGACCCCCACTGCGGTCACAAGAGCGGCAATGACCGCACCAACTGCGTGGTCCGCCACCCTTTCACCAAGCCACTTCAACGGCTTCAAAACTAACCAATCTAGAACTGCGGTGTTCGCTTGGGGCGCATCAACAATCAGTTGTCCAGCTCGCAACTCCGCTAGGCGCTGATCGCGCGCATCGCCCTCCCGGCTGAGTGAGTTGTCGTGTTCAAACCAAGTCACCACCTCAGCTAGCTTTTCTTGGATGTCAGTGGTCGTGGCGGAATTGTGATCAATTCTCACCACACGGTCGGAAGCTGGTGCCGCTGCGGTGACCGGTCTGCGGGCCTTTGGGGCCGGAGTTTCGCGACGCTCCTCCATTTCTTCGTACAAATCAAACCCACGCTCATTGGCGAGGCTCTCTGCATCAGCGAGGCCGGGAGCGGTCATCATGGAGATGCCACCGTCGTCCCCACCACCCATCGTCTCGAATATTCTGAGTGCCCCTGAGCCATCCCAGTACTTAGCCGCCTGTCGTACCCAGCCGGGCCTATACTGTAACCCTGCTTCGTCTGCGCATTCACTTGGATCCACCAACGTCGATGGATTCCCTTCTGTCTTGAACGCGATCTGAATAAGGAGTTCTTCGCGAAAGTCTCGGAAGGATGGTGCTGACATTGGTGTGTTCCGGCTGCTTCCCAATAGCAGAGTCGTCCGGCGAAGCCTAATTTGCTCGCATACGCGCCTCTCCAATATCTCGATTGCCATCCGCGCGCCCGATGGTCCAGAAACATTTGCAAGGCCGTTAAGCGGGCGCGGCGCGGGAGGAAAGAGCATGGCGGAACTGGCGGATATCGGCGTGCTCGGCCTTGCCGTGATGGGGGCGAACCTCGCCCGGAACGCCGCGCGAAAGGGCTTCGGCGTCGCCCTCTACAACCGCCACGCCGACCGCACCGACGCGCTCGTGAAGGAGCACGGGGAGGAGGGGAGTTTCTTCCCCGCGAAGGAGCTGAAGGCCTTCGTCGCCTCCATCAAGCCGCCGCGCCCGGTCATCATCATGGTCAAGGCTGGCGCGCCGGTCGACCAGGTGATCGAGGAGCTGCTGCCGCACCTCGAGAAGGGCGACATCGTCATCGACGGCGGCAACTCCGAATACACCGACACCAACCGCCGCGCCCGCGCGCTGAAGGAGAGGGGTTACCGCTTCGTCGGCATGGGCGTGTCGGGCGGCGAGGAGGGCGCGCTCCTCGGGCCGAGCATGATGCCGGGCGGCGAGCGCGAGGCCTATTCGCGCATCGAGCCGATCGTCACGAAGATGGCCGCGCAGGTCGAGGGCACGCCCTGCGTCGCCTATATCGGCCCGGAAGGCGCCGGCCATTACGTGAAGATGGTGCATAACGGCATCGAATATGCGGACATGCAGTTCATCGCCGAGGCCTACGACCTCTTGAAGTCGGTCTACGGCCTCTCCGCCGACGCGATCGCCGACATCTTCGAGGAGTGGAAGAAGGGCGAGCTCGATTCCTACCTGATCGAGATCACCGCCGAGGTGCTCCGCAAGAAGGATGCGACCGGCGGGGCGCTCGTCGATTCGATCGTCGACGAGGCGGAGCAGAAGGGGACTGGCCGCTGGGCCGCACACTCTGCGCTCGATCTCGGCGTGCCGCTGACAACGATCACCGAGGCGGTCTTCGCCCGCGCGCTATCCGCCAGGCGCGAGGGGCGGATCGCCGCTGAGAAGGCCTTTGCGCACCCCCCGGTCGCGACGCGCAAGCCCAAGCAGGCCGACATCGACGCGATCCGTGACGGGCTCTACGCCTCGAAGATCGTCGCCTACGCGCAGGGCTTCGAGGAGATGGCGGTGGCGTCGGCGGAGTTCGGCTGGAATTTGCAGCTCGGCGATCTGGCGATGATCTGGCGCGGCGGCTGCATCATCCGCGCGGCGCTTCTGCATCGCATCCGCGAGGCCTACGAGGCCTACGCCTCGGCGCCGAACCTCCTGCTGCAGCCGTTCTTCCGCGAGGCGGTGACGAAGGCCGAGCCGAGCTGGCGCAAAATGGTGGCGACGGCGGTGGAAGCCGGCGTGCCGACGCCGGCCTTCTCTTCCGCGCTCGCCTATTACGACGGCATGCGCCGCGCACGCGGCCCGGCGAACCTGCTGCAGGGCCTGCGCGACTATTTCGGCGCGCACACCTACGCCCGTCTCGACAAGCCCGGCAAATTCCACACCCGCTGGGCGCAGGACGGCAGCGAGGTCCCTGTCGCCGCGCGGGAGAAGTAGGCTCGGGTTTCCGCGAGCCAGCCGCGACGACCTCGCCGAGGCGAAATTCCCTGTTCCAATCTTGTAGAGTGGCTTAGTCATTGAACTTGTGCATCTTTCGCTCGATTTCACTCTTCAAGAACAGGGAATTTTGGATCGGAAAACAGGGAATTTTGCGCGCCTGAACGGAGACTTTCGCCACTCCTTCCTTGGCCTCACCGTCCCGTCGAGAGCTGCCAATCGAACCTTGCTCGTCGTTGTCACTCCAACGCCAGACGCAACAGGTAATTGATCTTAACAAGTTTAATGGTCGAGGTTATCTTGCTCAACTTCAGAGTCTTTCTCAGTAAATTCTTTCGCTATATCAGTATAACGTTCGAAACGCTTCAGGGCTTCGTGGAAACAGTGATCGTCCGAAGGTGGTGCACTATACGGTTCGGGGGTTGTATCGTACCTTTCCATTAGCGATACGACCTCCTGAAGCGCTCTCCAGTCTCCGTCAAGCGCACGCTCGACTAAGCTCTCCAGGATATGACTCATACGCGGCCTCCTCCAGCTGCGAGGTTCCGGCTGCACACGTTCTTCGAGCAGTTTCCTTAAAACAGTATCTAGGTTCTTCGAACCCTTGGGCCTGCCCTTGGGATTGCCTGACACGCCCGTCTTGAAGCGTGTGGCCCTAGGCGGCTTTCCGTATCCAACCGCTTCTTTGCTCATCGACCAATCCTTTCCAGCGCCTTGCGGCAAGCCGCTTCAAAGGCCCCGTCTTGAGCCTTCTGGTCCTCCTCGCGCTCCGCAACGACATCGAAACGGGCATAGTGAGCAGTGATCATCGCCACTGCGGCGGGGTGTCCGCGCTCGGCAAATTCCATGACCTTCCGCAGCAGCGCCTCCCGAACGGAAATCCATTTTCGGTTTGGAAGGTTTTCCGCGGGAATCCGCCTGTCGAGCAGCGACACGAAAGTTTCTTGAAGGCTTTTCCGTTTTCTTGTCTTGGGCATTGTCGTCACTCCCGCCCGGACGGGCGCCAATATGGGTTGCGTTGACGGGGACACCCTCGCTCGTGGCGATTCGATGCCGCTTGGGGCAGCAGCCAACGATGGGACGGGGACGAGACGCCGCTCAGCTAAGCGGAGCACCGCTTGCGCAGTGCCAACCGGACGCCGCGCTTAAACGCGCGGACCAAGACACGCCAAACGATATTCTCCGCTGGGAGTTTTGTGAAGTCTCGATCTCGAAGCAGTCAGCGCTATCCACAAACGGGTAAGGACCGGCGGGCATCGAAGGCCTTTCCAAAATTGGGCTGCACCGGAGGATACTTTTGATCTTCAATGAGATGGCGGTTTTGCTAACATCCGCCCCATGGCTCCTTGGACACCCAAGCTTTCTCCCGAGCTTCAAGCGAAGCTCGCAGCGGTTCGGCAGGGCGAGCGATCGGTGTCGCTCACCTATGAGGAATACCGCGCTATCGTGCGGACAATCCGCGTCATGATCTTGATGGAACCGCACCGAGAGGCGGAGCTGGGGGTCAACTTGAATCGATTTGCCAAGCTCGGCCGGTACAAGCGTAAACGCGAGTTCGAACGATCTCACCTTCAATCTGAGACGAAGAATCTCGGATGACAAAGGGAGGCTGTTGGGCACGGCGCCTGCCTTCACGATTCGAGGTAACGGGTGGCCGCCTCTGATCTCGAATCTCTTTCCAAACGACCGAGCGGCTGCACGGCTGGATCGGTGCCGGCGGTGAACGCAGGCAACGCCGCGCGCGGATGGGGCAACGAGAACGAAGCGTCTTGCGCCGTGGGCGCCGGCCTGAGGGAGAGACAAGATGGCAGGAGAACTTGAGGGCAAGGTCGCCGCTGTCACCGGTGGGGCGTCGGGCATCGGGCGGGCCAGCGCTGAGGCGATGATCGCGGCTGGCGCGCGGGTGGTCTTGGTCGATCGCGACGAGAAGGGGCTGACTGAGCTCCGCGACAAGCACGGCGACGCGGCGCTCCCGCTGGTCATCGACCTGCTCGACCCAGAGAGCTGCGCGACGCTCATGCCGAGGATATTGGAGAAGGCAGGCAGACTCGACATCCTGCACGCCAATGCCGGGACCTATATCGGCGGCGACCTCGTCGATGCCGACACCGCGACGATCGACAGGATGCTGAACCTCAACGTCAATGTGGTGATGAAGAACGTCCACGACGTCCTACCGCACATGATCGAGCGCGGCACGGGCGACATCGTGGTGACGAGCTCGGTGGCGGGCCACTTTCCTATCCCGTGGGAGCCGGTCTATTCGGCGTCCAAATGGGCCATGACCTGCTTCGTCCAGACCGTGCGCCGTCAGGTTTTCAAGCACGGTGTCCGTGTCGGGTCCGTCTCGCCGGGCCCCGTCATCAGCGCGCTTCTCGCCGACTGGCCGGAGGAGAATCTGAAGAAGGCCAAGGCGAACGGCAGCCTGATTGAGCCGACCGAGGTGGCCGACGCGGTGATGTTCATGCTAACGCGGCCGCGCAACGTGACTATTCGCGACGTGGTCGTTTTGCCCTCAAACTTCGACATCTAGGCGCGCCGCGGAGCAAGAGCCACGGCGATGCGATGCTCAAGATGCCTTTTCAAGACAAATCTGAGGGTTATTGTGTTCTTCCCCTGGCATTCGGCTCGGATGGGATAATTGGGAGGTCCGAGTTCTCACTCCGGAAACAGAGGATCGCCGGCGTTGGAACCCGAAAGGCGTCGCCGCGGTCCACTGACTGAGCGTTCGAGGCATGTCTGCTGCCGCCGAGCATCACGGCCCTTTGCGCAAGACGGCCGAATCCTTGATCGTGAGCACGTGCTTTGCGGTCGGGCTCGGCAGCGCGCTCGTGCTTCTGCACTCCGTGGCCGGAATCGGCAATGTCATCGAGACGGTAAACCGGGCCGGCGTCGATGCCGGCATGTTCATCAACACGGAGTTCTCGCGGGAGCGGCGCCCGGATCGCCTGGGCAAAGGGCGTGAGCCCGCTTACGTCTTCCTGGATATCGGACAAACCGCATGTGAGCGCTTCTATGCGCACGCGCATCCGGCCGAGCCGACCGCCGATCAAAGCACGCCTTCCGCTCAAGAGCGTTGCACACGTTTCCAGCCGGCGCAGCCGGAGCTGGTTGGAGCCGTTCTCGAAGCGGTGCTCTCGCGGGCGGAGAAGCCCCCGCGCGTCGTCGTCGTCGATGCGCTTTTGATCGATCGTGAGGCCGCCCCGGAGTGGCCGCCGCAAAACAAGACGATCGGCTATGCATCCGACGTCCCGGTCGTGGCCGTGGTTCCCTCGCGCTGGAGCGGACATGGGACGGCGCTCTGGATCAACCGGGCGGCCGATCCCGTGCAGAGCGGCCTGCTGGACAGGAGAACCGCGCTGGCGGCGACGGCGCTTGCGTTCGCCGACCCCGCGAGCGAGGGTGACGCGGTGATACGGCGCTATTGGCCGGCCAGGTTGACGATCGGTGAGCCGGCGGCGCCTGAGGCCTTGGTGCCGACGGTCGGGTTCGCCGCGGCGATGCTCGCGGACAAGCGACGTCTGGGCGATGCGTCGGCGGTTTTCGGCAGCGGGCGATCGCTTTGTGAGGGCAAGGCTTGCGAGGAGGACCCTTGCGAGAATGCCGCCGTCCGCAGGATTGCGGAGGATTTCGAGCTCGACCCCCTGCTTCTGTGCACGCGCGGCTACAGGCCGACCCTCGGCGACGAGCCTCCCGCGCAAGGCTCTGCCCTGATCTATTCGATTCGGTCGCTTGCGATCGCGGCGGTCGCCCCGTCTGCTCAGGAAGTGCCGCCGGATCGCCACCAACGGCTCTCGGACAAGGCGTCGAGCGCCCAGGGTCGAGCCGCCGCTTCGGCGTCTCGGTTCGACCAAGCGATCTACTGGCGTTTTCCCATCGACGTCGGACCCGACGGCCGGATCGCCGAGATCGCCCCGCAGTGGCTCAACGATTCCGTCGTCGTGATCGGATCGAGCTCGCCGAGCGGCAACGACCGGCACGTGACGCCGATCGGCGCCATGGCCGGGGCCGAGGTCATCATCAACGCGGCCCGTGCGTTCCGCACCTTTCCCGCGCCCGAGGCGCCAACCCTTTCGGAGAGGCTTGCGCACAAGATCGAGATCTCGGTCATCGCGGCCGTCATCTTCACGATCCTCGCCTGGCTTCCGATCTGGCTGCTGCAAAGCTGGAAGCCGAGAACGAGATTCGCCTCGCATATCGTGATTCCCGCGGCGTCCACGTGCATCTTCTTCGCCGCGGTCGCATTGACGATGATCGCCGTAGTCGTCGTCGAGATGATGGGGCTGCGGCAGCTGATGGCCGCTCGGCAGCTGCCATCAGACGTGCTGACGCCGGTTTTCGCAGTGGCTCTCGAAGGGTTTGCCGAGGGGGCCAACTGGCTCCTTCTGCGGCTGGAGCGGTTTGCGGAGGCGCTTCTCAGCGCAACGGAAGCCCTTTTGGGCGTCGTCGGCCGGCCGCTGGCGCGTTGGTGGAAGCACTTGCGCGGCGAAGGCGGGTCGAGCAGCCTGCGACCTGGGGGCGAGGAGTAGCCGATGCGACGGACATTCGCAGCGCTTTTCGCACTCGCCACCGGCGGCTTCGTCCTCGCTCCGGCGACGGCGTGGCCATCGTGCCCGTCGGCGTCCGAATCGCCCAGCAGCGAGGACGTTGCGAGGTCCGTCGGCTTCGTCGCGGCAATCGATGGCGACACCGAACAGATCGAGATCCTGCGCCACGGCACGGCGGTGCCGTGCCTGATTGTCGGCATGCTGCTCCTTCCCGGCGACGAGGTCATCGTCAAGGGCAACAGCGGATCGATCGTCCTGCAAACACAGTTCCTGGCCCAGCCGATCAGCCTTCCGGAGGACGGCCGCAGCTTCTCGGTCGCCGACTCCACGCCGAGCTCGACGGTCGCCGCGCTAATCCGGCGCATCCCCGATTTCGTCCGAAACTATTTTGCGCCTGACGATATCTTTATGGTCGTCGAGACCCGTCCGCGGGACATCGATCTGACGGCGGCGCAGCTGGGATACGATCCTGTTCTTCCACAGGGCGAGCAGCGTTTGTCACCTTCGGTCGACAGATTGGAGGTCCACTGGCGCGGCAAGGCGCAGCACCTGCAGCTCGTCTTCGAGGGGCGGCCGGAGCGGACGGTCTCGGCTCCTGGCAACTCGGCACTGATCGCGCTCGATCCGGAAGACCGCGAGCGGCTCCGCACCATAAGAATCGTCGGCGACGAGGCGGATTCGATCGAGTGGCCGGTCCGCGCCGTGGATGCAGTTCCGCTTGCGCCGGCTCTGCGTGATGTGAAGGATGGCGGAGACGTTGGCGAGCTGCTCGAGGCGCTGTGGCTTCTCGGCCTCAACGAGTCTTCGTCGGATGGAGCGCTGCGCGGCGACGAGGCATGGCGGCTCGAAGGGCTTTCGCGTCTGGCGGCGCTGAGCGAGCGGATGTTCGCGGCCAAGGGCCTGCTCTCGGCAATTCGGGCGCATGCAATGCCGGCGCGCTGACGGAGTCAAAGGAGGGAGGCAATGCGTCTGACGCGGCAGGTGCTTCTCATCGGCGCTCTGCTCGCGGCAGCGGCTGCGCAGCCGGCCAAGGCCGACTGCCGGCTCGAGCCCGACGTCCGGTTCCCGGCGGCGCGGGAGTCGGTCGCTATGCAGCCGATCACGGTGACGTGGTCGCGTTGTGGAACAGCGAGCGAGGGAGGCCCGCCGGCATTCCTCATCATCTCGCTGCCGGATGCCGTCAGGCTTCAGGGAAACGGCTTCTTCGCGCTTCGCCCGGGAGCACGCGCGCCGCTCGGAATCGGCTTCCGGCGAGAAACGCTGCGCGTCGTGGTGCCGCTCCACCTGCCGACGACCGCGGCGAGCGGAGCCGTCGAGATCACGCCGCTGCGGGCCGGCGCGTTCTCCATCGAGGCCGGCGTCGTGAAACGATCGGAGGGCGCCGCTGGATGGACTGTCGCTTCGCCCTCGCAGACGTCGATCAAAATCGTCCCCGGCGCTCCGGAGCTGCGCGTGTGGCAGCAGGCCTCGCCGCGAACGCCCAAGGCGATTCGGGATTCGGTCGACGGGCGGTGGGAGCTGCGCATCTTCGACGGCGACTACGAGGTCATCGACCGCGCGTCAGGCGATCTCGTTCTGAGCCGGCAAGGCACCGCGCCAACTTTGTCTCCGACGCAGCGCTTCCTGACGGCGGTCGTGCGAGGCTGGCCCGATGCCCCCGTCGAGGTCGAGGTGATCGACCTCGACGCGGCCCAGGTGATCCTCGACGCGACCGGCGACGCCATCAGCTGGGCCGGCGAAGACAGCTTTCTCATCGTCGACCGAGGCGAATACGGCAAGCTTGAGCTGTTTCAGACGTTGATCGGCTCGTCGTCCTTCGAGCAGACCGGCACCGTCAGCTTCACCAACGAATACTACGCCGGGGTGATGAAGACGGCCCGCGAGCTGGGTGGGCAATCCCAGCCGGACGAGCCCTACGGCAACGACGAGACCGGCGGAGTCGGCGTCGCGTTCACAGTGCGAAACGGAACGATGACGGTGACCGCCGTGCTGCCCGGGACGCCGGCCGCGAGCGCCGACATCCGGCCGGGCGACATCATCGGCGCGGTGGATGGAGAGCCGACGCAGGGCATGGCGCCAACCGAATTCCGTGACATCATGCGCGGGCCATTGAAGTCGGTGGTCCGACTGCGTCTCGCTCGGCAAGGGAGCGAACAGCCGCTCGAAGTCGACATCGTCCGCGACATTATCCGGTCGCCGGAACGGAGCAGAGTCTTCGGCGGAACCGGCTGCCACCAGTGCGCCGGTTGGGATCGATCGCAGATCGAGCTGAACATCGACGCAGGATATGCGCTCTTCTGGGCAAAGGGCGGCTCTCCAGACGATCAACAGGCGATAGCGGAGGCCGCGATCACCGGCATCTTTGCGCTGACGGGCGATTACTCTGTGACAGCAGAGTACGACGTGGGCGGCCGGAACCTGACCTCTCGTGCAACGATCGATGCCGCCAATAGGCTCTTTCGGGACGACCCACCGAGCCGTCCGCGCGAATGGTCTTTCCCGTCGCAGCTTCAGCTGTCGCGGACCTCCGAATTGACTGTCGACGAGCGCATGCAGGCCGAACAACAGCGCCGGCTCGTGACGAGCTCCAACATCATCTTTCAGCCGGCCGAGAAACGCATTGTGGTCGGAGAGAACGCCGCGCAATGGAAGATCAGAGGCGCGGGACAAGCACGGTTCGAGCAGTCACCCCTTCGAAGGGCGTCGCTGGCGCGGCGGCTTGAGGATTCGTGGCAGAGATACGATGTCTCGGCCTCCGTCGGCGAGGGCGGCGAAAGCCATGACCTTGCGACATGGAACGGCGACGAGGGACAGGACATCTTCCGCAGCAAGGTGCCGGAGGTTGCCGCTGCCGTTCCGGAGTCCGATGCGGAGTTCTCCGCGCTTCTCTTCGAGGTCGCGCCGGAACGCGCGAACCCCAGCGTTCTCGACGTGGTGCGCGGTTACATCGGCGAGACCGCGGCGGACGACGACCTGGCGACCGAGTTGAACGGGGCATTCACCTTTGGGGGGTTGCAGCGCACCGCGGGCAGCAGCGGCCACGAGGTCCGCTTCCATCCGTTCAACGACTATTGGGAATTCGACCAGGACGCCGCGATCACGGTGTGGCCGCAGAACGATCGCGTGATCGCCTTGCACAAGTTCGTCGCACTCGGCAGCGCGAACGGGATCGAGATGACCTTTCTGCTTTTGAAGAGCGAGGCGGCGGGCGGATGGACGTTCGGCCTCGTTCGCCCGGGCGAGTCACTGGTTCCCGTGCGCCCCGACGATCGCGGCGAGTTCCCTCATGTGGACCTGATCGACAATCGCTTCGTGGTCTTCTGGTGGCCCGCGCATCGAACCTTCGGCGTCTTCGAGGCGAGCACCGGCAAGCGCGTGTGTTTCAGCAACGCGCTCCGGCAGACGCAGCTCATCAGCGACTTCATGCGCGTCGGCGCCGGCTTCTTTGCGCAGCTCAACTCGACCGGCGACATCGATGTCTACGAATGCGACGCCGGGCGTCGCGTGCTTGCCGGCGCTTTCATCGACGACGAGCTCGTTCTCTACGATGACAGCGGCCATTATGACGGCAGCGACGAAGCGGCGACGCTGGTTCAGGTTCGCTTCCCCGGCGTTCCGGGCCGCCAGGCCCTCTCGCAATATGCCGGGCTGGTGCGCAGGCCGGGGCTGGTGAAGGAGGTGCTGTCGGGCAAGGAGCTTGCGCCAATACGGCTTGGCGTACCGCCGGCGCTCTCGCTCGTCCGCGGCGCCCCCGACCCCACCATCTCCGCCTATGTGTCGTCCGGCTCCCTGGCGGCGCTGCGGATCTACGGTGACGGCGTGCTCGCGCGCGAGGTTCCGCTGGCCGGTGAAAGCCAGCAGCTCATGCTCTCGGACGCCTGGACGACGGGCGCCCGAGAAGCGCTCGCCGTGGCCGTGGCCGAAGGCGGC
>Ga0307442_1000066_pt1 | contig 36309 bp, 39 predicted proteins | sample SalMarWE160430MG_FD_202143 | JGI IMG/M metagenome (GOLD analysis project Ga0307442, IMG submission 202143) | Salt marsh sediment microbial communities from the Plum Island Ecosystem LTER, Massachusetts, United States - WE1604-30 | ecosystem: Environmental > Aquatic > Marine > Intertidal zone >...
CACGCGCGCGCCAGCCAGAGCGCGGCCGTCGCCGGTTCGGATCGGGGCGCCGTGGATTGGCTGGTCAAACGCCGCGCTCCTCTCCTACAAAGCAACGCCGCCGGCGCGGTTGCCGCCGGCGGCGCTGCCGGATCGGATTAAATCACTTCTCCGGCCAGATGCCCAATTCCTTGTAGGCCTTGATCGCGCCGGGATGGTACGGCACCGGGCTCTTGCGCACCATGTTTTTGGGATTGAAGCGGGCGAACGCCGCCAGCGCCTTGATCAGTTCCGGCTTGCCCGCATAGATCGTCTTGACGACCTTGTAGACCACGTCGTCCGGCACCTTCGCGTTGGCGAACATCGCCACGTCGACCGCCAGCAAAACCGTGGGGTCGTCCACCACGCCGGTCGCCGCCTTACCGGGCTTGATCTTCACTGTGCGCGAGGTCGGCAAGGCGGCCGCCGCCTTCTCGCTGGTATCCGGTGCGTTGCCGATCGACAGGTAACGCCAGCCGCCGGGTACCTTGGCCATCGCCTGCTTGCCGATGCCAGAGTTGAACGGGATGTAGCCGGCGTCGGTGCGTCCTTCCATGAAGGCCTTGATGCCGACGACGAAGTTGGGTGTCGGAACGCTGACCACGTCCTTGGGGCTCAGGCCGGCCGCGGCCAGCGAGGCGTTTTGCAGATAGGAAAAGATGCGCCCCGAGCTGTACACCGCCGGCACCTTCTTGCCTTTGAGGTCGGCGACGGTCTTCATCGGCGAATCCGTGCGCACCCCGAAACCATTGGTCAGCGGGAAGGTGAACATCACGCTGCGCAGGTTCTTGTTCGGATGGTCCTTGAACAGCTCGGTGCCGGAATAGGCGAAGGCGTATTCGGCGCCGTTCGACATGCCGAACGCCAGCTCGCCTTTGTCGACCAGCGGGATGTAGGTGGACGAGCCGGAATAGGGCGCCACCCGGAACTGCAGGCCGGTCTTTCCGACCTCGACCTTGGCGATCGCCGCGGCGGCGGCGTAAAACACCGAGCCCTGCGGATTGGCGCCGATGGTGTAGGTCTGCGCCGCGGCCGGCGCGCTCAGCCCGACGATCGCGCCCAGCGCGACCGCCATTGTCTTTATGTTCATGGCCTTAATCCTCCCCTTGTTTTTGCGTGCCCGCGCCGCGTGGCTTCACTCTCGGCGCCTATCGCCACAAGTATTGTAAGCTGCGTCCAATCGGCAATTGTCACACCCGGCCGACGGTCTGTCAAAGACGCACGCAAAAAGTGCGGTCGGGATGCCGCCTATAGTGGCAGTTTGCGCCAAGTAGGCATCAGGATTTCGACCCGTTGAAAGCTGAGGCGGCAGTTTGCAGCTTCGCCGGTGCAGCGGACCCCGCCGGGGCGCCGAAATGGGCGAGCAGGGCGCGGAGATTCGTGGCAAGCGCCGCGCCCGCGTCGCCGCGGGAGCGTCCGGCCAATTGCCGCCGCGACCAATACCACAACATCGCCTGCTCGATTTTCTCCGCCTTGAGCTCGGCCGCCTTTACCTGTGCGCGCAGGCTGACGGCGGCGGGATGCAGCGGATTGCCGTCATCAAGGCTGACGGGCTTGAGGCCACGGCGGACGCTACGCAAGGCGCGCACGATCTCAGCGTGCCAGGCCGAGACCGCGGCGGCCGCGGCGGCAACGTCCTGCGCGTTCAATTGGATGCCGTCGACCGCGCCGGCATAGGCCGCGAACAGCAGCAAGTTGACGTCAAGCTTGAAGCGTTCCTGCAAGTCGAGACATTCGGACGCGACGCCTTCCGCGCCATAGACCGCAAGCGCGAAAGCCCACAACGGTGTGTCGAGTGTTGGCGCGGGGGCCGGGTTCGTCATGAGGACCTACCTAGAGCGTGATCCAGTTAGCTTGAATCACTTTGCATCCCTGACATTTTGCTGCGGCATAGACCCAATCTATTGCGCAGATAACCAGAATACACTTGATCTATTCGGGCGGCGTTCTACGCTTCGTTGCAAGGCTCGCCGTCATAACAACAAAGCGAGCGTCATGGGAGGATTCCCTTGTCCGCAGTGGAGGCGCAGGCGCCGCGGGTGCCGGTGATGCTGGTTACCGGCTTTCTCGGCAGCGGCAAGACCACCCTGGTCAACCGGCTGCTCAAGACGCGGGCCTTTGCACGCGCTGCCGTGGTGGTCAACGAATACGGCGAAGTGAGCATTGACCACGTGCTGGTCGAGGCGCCGCGCTATCGCATGCGCGTGGTCGACGGCGGCTGCCTGTGTGGTTATGTACACGAGGAGATCGCCGCCAGCCTGCTCGACCTCCACCTCAAGCGCGACCGCGATCCCGCGATCGATTTCGATTTTGTGCTGATCGAGATGTCCGGCTTGGCCGATCCGGTACCGGTGATCCAGAACTTGCTGACAGATCGCCACATCACGCCGCTCTATGAGCTGAAGACGGTGATCGCGGTGGCCGACGGCGTGCATGGTGCCGAGCATCTGGCGCGCCACCCGGAATCGGTAAAGCAGGCGGCGGTGGCCGACACCATCGTCATCAGCAAGACCGATCTTGCCGATGGTGCCGCGCTCGACGCGCTGGCGTCGCGGCTTTCTGCGATCAATCCGGGCGCGCGGCAACTGCGCGTCGCCCATGGCGACGTGCAAGCGGCGGAAATCATCGACCACGCCGGCTTCAGTCTCGCCGCGCGCAGCAAGGCCGCGCGCGGCTGGCTCAACGACCGCTGCTATGCCGCGACCGTGCCGGCCGCCTCAGCCGATCCGTCGATTTCGACCTTCGCGCTCAGCTACGACGAGGAGATTACGCTGCCCGGTCTGGTGCTGTGGATGAACCTGCTGGCCGGCTTCCGTGGCGCCGGCCTGTTGCGGGTGAAAGGTATCGTCAATGTCGAGGGCAAGCCTTACGCGGTGCAGGCGGTGCAGACCATCGTCAGCGAGCCGGTGGTGCTCGAGGCCTGGCCGGAAGGCGACGACCGCCGCTCGCGGCTGGTGTTTATCACCCGCGGCATCGACGCCGCCGATATTCGGCGCACCTTTGCGGCTTTCCGCTTCGAAGGCGGCCGCGCGAAACGCAACATGACCATCAACCCCGCGACCTATGCGCGCTTCCGCGACACCATCGCGCTGTTCCGTTCGTCGCCGCGCGCTCCTTCCAACGACATGACGATCGAACTGGAGATCCGATGAGCGAATCAAAGCAACCAGCGCCGGCGTCCGGCGCGGTCAAGTACGTCACCGCAGCCCACATGATCGACTGCACCGGCGCTGCCGCCAGCGATAACCCGGTGATCGTGGTCAAGGATTCGCGCATCGACAATGTGGGCAGCAGGGACAGCATCAAGATCCCACAAGGCGCCGAGCTGATCGACTGCGGCAACTGCACGCTAATCCCCGGTATGATGGACATCCATCTACACACGATGATGTTCAACTGCCTGACCTTCCACAATCACCGCGTCGCGCAGTGGGAGATCACCCCCGAGTTGCAGCAGATGTACGGCCTGTTCCACGCCCAGCTCTGCTTCGACATGGGCTTCACCACGCTGCGCGATCTGGGCCTCAATTCGCAATACGGGCTGCTGGTGAACGAAGCCTGTGCCATCCGCGACGCCATCGGCGCCGGCATCGTGGAAGGCCCGCGCATGCTGGTGGCGGCGTTTACCACCATCACCGGCTCGCATCTGGCGCTGATCCAGCCGCGCGCGGCGGTGCGGCTCGGCTTTCAGACCGCCGACGGGCCCTGGGAGCTGCGCAAGCTGGCGCGCACCAACCTGCTGGCGGGCGCCGATGTGATCAAGACCTGCGTCACCGGCGGCGGCGGCACCGACAAGGAAGAGCCCGACATCCGCAACATGACGCAGGAGGAGTGCGACGCCGTGGTCGACGAGGCGCACGCCTTCCACAAGCCCTGCGCCGTGCACTGCTTCACCCCGCAGGGCCAGCGCATGGCGCTGAAGGCGGGCGTGGATACCATCGAGCACATGGTGTTCTCCGACGACGAGACGCTCGGCATGATCAAGGAGGCTGGCGTGTGGATGACGCCGACGCTGGCGCACCGCACCGATCACGCCATCGAGATCCGCAAGCAGATTGGCACCGCCAAATTCGTCACCGACAAGATGAAGAAGCTGCAGGCCAACTGCTTCGACACTTTCCAGAAGGCGGTAAAGGCCGGCATCAACATCGCCATGGGCACCGACATGGGGCTCGATCCGGAAATGGGCAGCAACGCGGTCGAGATGGCAATCTATGTCGATCTTGGCATGAAGCCGATGCATGCGCTGCAGACCGCCACTATCAACGCGGCCAAGGCGATCAAGATGGACAAGGACCTTGGCACGCTGGAAGCCGGCAAGCTCGCCGACATCGTGGCGGTCGCCGGCGACCCGCTCGCCGACATCAATTGTCTGCAGGAGAAGAAGAACATCCAGCTGGTGATGAAAGAAGGCCGGGTCTACGCCGACCGGCGCCCGGGCAAGCCGTCGAAGAGCGTGGTCAACGCGCAGCCGGGAAGCTGGAAGATCATCGACTATCTCTAACGCCTAGTGGATTTCCGGCTCCGGGATCGCTCCCAGCGGCGCCAGAAAATCGAAATCGCAGCCTTCGTCGGCCTGCCCGATATGCGCCGAATAAAGCGCGCCGTAGCCGCGCGGATAGCGCGGCGCGGGCGTCTTCCAGGCCGCGCGGCGGCGCGCCAGCTCTTCGTCCGCCACGTGCAGATGAATGCGGCGCCCGGGCACGTCCACCTCGATCTCGTCGCCGGTCTCAACGAACGCGAGCGGGCCGCCGACGAAGCTTTCCGGCGCCACGTGCAGGATGCAGGCGCCGTAGCTAGTGCCGCTCATGCGCGCGTCGGAAATGCGCAGCATGTCGCGCACGCCGGCCTTCAGCAATTTTGTTGGGATTGGCAGTTGTCCCCATTCCGGCATGCCGGGGGCGCCCTTGGGACCGCCGTTCTTCAGCACCAGGATATGGTCGGGCGTGACGTCAAGATCGTCGCGCTCCACTTCGCGCGCCATGTGGTTGTAGTCCTCGAAGGCGATGGCTTTGCCGCGATGGCGCAAGAGGCGCGGCTCGGCCGCCGACGGCTTCATGACGCAGCCGCGCGGCGCCAGATTGCCGGTGAGCACCACGGTGGCCTCCGCGCTCGAGACCGGATTGTTAAATGGCCTGATCACGTCCGGAAGATAGACCTCGGCGCCGGCGATGTTCTCGCCCAGGGTCTTACCGGTTACCGTCAGGCAGGAGAGCTCGAGCTTGTGCTTGAGCTCGTTCATCATGGCGCGCAAACCGCCGGCATAATAGAAATCCTCCATCAGCAGACTGCCAGACGGGCGCACATTGGCGAGCACCGGGATCTCGCGCGAAATCTCGTCGAAACGCTTCATGTCCATGGGCAGACCAGCGCGGCGCGCCATCGCCACCACATGGATGATGGCATTGGTCGAGCCGCCCATCGCCATGTGCACGCGAATGGCGTTGTCGAAGGCCGCAGGCGTGAGAATTTTCTGCGGCGTTAAATCCTCCCATACCATGTCAACGATGCGGCGGCCGGCGGCCGCGCACATGCGCGGATGCGCGCTGTCGGCCGCCGGGATCGAAGAAGCGCCCGGCAGCGTCATCCCCAGCGCCTCGGAAATCGCCATCATGGTCGCCGCCGTACCCATCACCATGCAGGTGCCGAACGAGCGGGCGATGCCGCCTTCGATCTCGGCCCACTCCTCGTCGGTGATGCGGCCGGCGCGCTTCTCGTCCCAGTATTTCCAGGCGTCGGTGCCGGAGCCGAGCACTTCCCCATGCCAATTGCCGCGCAGTTGCGGCCCCGCCGGCGCGTAGATCGCCGGTACGCCCATGCTGATGGCGCCCATGATCAGGCCGGGCGTGGTCTTGTCGCAGCCGCCGAGCAGCACCGCGCCGTCGATCGGATGGCTGCGCAGCAATTCCTCGGTCTCCATCGCCAGCAGGTTGCGGTAGAGCATGGTGGACGGTTTGACGAATGGTTCCGACAGCGACAGCGCTGGCAGCTCGACCGGAAAGCCGCCCGCCTGCAGCACGCCGCGTTTGACGTCCTCGGCACGCGCGCGCAGGTGGGTGTGGCAGAAATTGATGTCACTCCAGGTGTTGATGGTGCCGATCACCGGCTTGCCGGTCCAATCCTTGGCGTCGTAGCCGCCCTGGCGCAGCCGCGAGCGGTGCCCGAATGAGCGCAGATCGCTGGGTCCGAGCCAGCGGTGGCTGCGCAGCTCTTCGGGACGTTTGCGGGAAGCCATTAGCTTTCCTCTATCTTGCCTCATCAGGCTACGATTTTTACACGGCTTCCGAAAGCGCTGGCGTGCGGCGACTGCTGGCCATTGCCAGCCTCTGCGAAGCGGGGCATTGATGCAGCGGCACGGCTGGTGGGAATTTTTCGCGGGCCGAAAAGGGTATGACGCCTTTGGTCGATCTCAGCGAACCGTTCGACGTGGTGGTGGTGGGCGGCGGCAATGCCGCGCTCTGCGCCGCCATCACCGCGGCCCGCGCAGGCTGCCGGGTGATCGTCCTGGAAGGCGCGCCCGCCTTCTATCGCGGCGGCAATACCCGCCACACCCGCAACTTGCGGCTCGCCCATGACGCCAGCGCGCCGACCATGACCGGACCCTATGCGCAGCCCGAATTCCTCGACGACCTCTATCGCGTCACCGGCGGCGAGACCGACAAGGTTTTGGCGGAACTGACCATCGCGCGCTCGAGCGAACTGCTCGGCTGGCTCGACGAACAGGGCGTGCGCTTCCAGCCGCCGCTCGGCGGCACGCTGAACCTGGGGCGCACCAACGCCTTTTTCCTCGGCGGCGGGCGCGGCGCGCTCAATGCGCTCTACCGGCGCGCGGAAGGCTTGGGCGTTAGCGTGCTCTACGACGCGCCGGTGACCGCGCTTACGATCGAGCACGGTTATTTCATGTCGGCCGCGATCAAGCACGAAGGCCGCGTGAAAAGCGTGCGCGGCCGCGCGCTGGTAGCGGCGGCCGGCGGCTTTGAAGCCAATATCGAATGGCTGAAGCAATATTGGGGCGAGGCCGCCGACAATTTCCTCATCCGCGGCACGCCTTACAATCGCGGCGACGTGCTGCGCATGTTGCTCGATTCAGGCGTTGCACCGGTGGGCGATCCGACGCAATGCCATGCAGTGGCGATCGACGCGCGCGCGCCCAAGTTCGACGGCGGCATCGCCACAAGGCTTGACAGCGTGGTGTTCGGCATCGTGGTCAACCGCGATGGCAGCCGTTTCTACGATGAGGGCGAGGACACCTGGCCCAAGCGCTACGCCATTTGGGGCCGGCTGATTGCGCAGCAGCCGGGCCAGATCGCCTATTCGATCGTCGATTCAAAATCGATCCGCATGTTCATGCCCTCGATTTTCCCGGCCATCGAGGCGCCTTCGATCGGCGAGCTGGCGACGAAACTGGAATTAGACCCAGCGGCGTTTACCAAGGCCGTCAATGAGTTCAACGCCGCGGTTAGGTCCGGCACCTTCGACCACACCGCGCTCGACGATTGCCGCACGGAAGGACTGGCGATCCCCAAGAGCCACTGGGCGCGCAAGCTCGACACCCCGCCGTTCTACGGCTACCCGCTGCGCCCCGGCATCACTTTCACCTATCTCGGCCTCAAGGTGAACGAGCAGTCGCGCATGCTGCTGAAGGACGGCACGGGCGCCGGCAATATGTTCGCCGCCGGCGAGATCATGGCCGGCAACGTTTTGGGCAGGGGCTATCTCGCCGGCATCGGCCTGACCATCGGCGCGGTGTTCGGCCGCATCGCGGGCGAGGGGGCGGCGGCGCATGCACGCAACTGACGCGCTGCGCGAAGCCGACCGGCTGATGACGGTGTGCAACGCCTGCCGCTATTGCGAGGGCCTGTGCGCGGTTTTCCCGGCCATGGAGATGCGCCGCACCTTCAACGATGGTGATCTCACTTATTTGGCCAATCTCTGCCATCAATGCGGCGCCTGTTATCACGACTGCCAGTATTCGCCGCCGCATGAATTCGACGTCAACGTGCCGGCGGTCTTGGCCAAGCTGCGTAACGACAGCTACGCCGCTTATGCCTGGCCGGAATTTCTCGCCGGCGCCTTCGCGCGCAACGGGCTGGTCATCACGCTGCTGACGGCGGCAAGCGTTGCCGGCTTCATCATCGGCTTTGTCGGGTTTGCCGATCCGGCGGCGCTGTTCTCAGCGCAGGCCGGCGATTTCTACATGGTAATGCCGCATGGCGCCATGGTGGCATTGTTCGGCATCGTCGCGCTCTACGCCATCTTGGCCTTCGTCTTCAGCCTGCGCGCCTTCTGGCGCGACATCAACGGCGATGCCCCGCGCACGGGCTTCGTGGCGTTCGGGCAGGCGCTCGCCGATACATTGTCATTGAAGTATCTCGGCGGTGGAGGCGGCGGCTGCACCAGTGAGGATGAACAGCCCTCAGGCCGGCGCCGCCTCTATCACCATTTCACCTTCTACGGCTTCCTGCTTTGTTTCGCCGCTACTTGCGTGGCCACGCTCTATCACTATGGCTTCGGCTGGCGCGCGCCCTATGCGTTTTACAGCCTGCCGGTGCTGCTCGGCATCGTCGGCGGCGTCGGGCTGCTGGTCGGCCCGGTCGGCCTGTTCGTGCTGGCGCGGCGGCGCGACCCCATCCTCGTCGACGGTGCCCGCACCGGCATGGACACCGCCTTCATTGCCATGCTGGTCCTGACCAGCCTCACCGGCCTCGCGCTGATGATCCTGCGCGACACCGCCGCCATGGGGCTTTTGCTCAGTCTGCATCTCGGCGTGGTGCTCGGCCTGTTCCTGAGCCTGCCCTACGGCAAGTTCGTGCACGGGCTCTACCGCCTGCTGGCACTGATCAAATACGCGGCCGAGCGCCGGCGCGGCACGTTCGTGGAGTAGGGCGCCTTACAGCGCCGCCACCGTCGACACTTCGATCAACAGCGGCTCCTGCACCAGCCGGTCGATTATCAGTAGCGTATTGGGCGGATAGGCGCCGTTGGCAAACATCTTGGGAAATTCGCGCAGGCGATAAGCCATGAATTTCGGAATGTCCTGCGAGTGCACGAGATAGGTCGTGAATTCGACGACATTGCCCCAGTCGGCGCCCTGAGACTTCAGCGCCGCCTCGATGTTGGCGAAGGTCTGCGCGCATTGCGCCTCAAAATCGTCGCCGGCCAGCTTGCCGTCCTTGTGAACGCCGACCTGGCCGGCAATGAACAGGAATTCCGACGCCTTCACCCGCGTCATCTGCGAATATTGTCCGAGCGGCTTGCCGAGCGTGTCGGGGTTGATGATCTTGATGTCGGGCATGGCGTCCTCCGCGTTTTCATTGTCATTCCGGGGCACGCGCGGAGCGCGTGAACCCGGAATCCAGAAACAGACTCGGAGCTTGCATCTGGATTCCGGATTCCGGCCTTCGGCCGGCCCCGGAATGACGGGATAAGTTAGCCGACCTCCACGATCTCTTCCGGAAACTGGTGCAGCCGGTCGCCCGGCCCGTTACCGCCGATCAGGTAATTGTCGCACAACCAGTTGAGATAACCGCCGTGGATGTAGGTCGGGTGCACGACAATGTTCATGTCCTTCTCGATGGTCATGGGCTCGTCGTGGCGCACCAGCGGCCGCTCCACCAAATCGTAGCCTTGCCCGTGGCAATAAAGCCGCGCTTCCGGCGGGCGGCCGTTCTTGCGCATGTAATCGTTGAAGGCATCCCAGATGTCCTTGCACGGCGTGCCGGGCTTGAGCAGATCGAGGGTGAGCTTGCGTGAAGCCTTGCAGAATTCCAGCTCATCCTTCATCGCCTGCGGCACCTTGGCGCCGACCACGCAGGAGCGGCCAAGCTCGGTGTACATGGCGCCCGGCCCGTTGTCCTCCACCAGCAGCGCGATCTGGTCGCCTTCGCGGATGACGCGGTTTTGCACATGGCGGTTGGCGAATTTGGACGGCTGGCCGAGCGGCATCGAGGCACAGAGATAGATGCCGTTCTCGCTGCCGTGGCATTGGCTGTACCACTGCGCCACCGCAGCCACCTCGGTGTCACGCATGCCGGGCTTCACCGCGGCGAAGGCGGCGCGCATGGCGCCGTCCTGCATGGCGGCGGCACGCCTGATCAATTCCATCTCCTCCGGGCTTTTGATCACCTTGATGCGGTCGACCATGTCGGAGGCGTCGACGAACGTCGCGTTGGGAAACGCGCGCTTGATGAAATCAAGCAGCGCGTAGGACATCTGGTAGGTGCCGACATAGCCGATGATGCCCTTGGCGAAGGGAGCAAGCGCCTTGGCCGCCAGCTCGGGGTCGTAGTCCTTGGTGTAGTGCGCCGAGGCGTAGCTAGGCGTGGTGGAAATCTGCTTCACGCCGCGCCAGATCGCGTCGCTGATCTCGCTGCCGCCGAACGGCCCCTGGCAAACCACCGTCATTTCGTCGTCGCGCGGGAAAATCACTGTATTCGGATAGCCGTTGGTGGCCGGCATATCGGTAAACCAGCGCACATAGCCGCCCATGTGGTCGTTGTTGTTCTGCATCAGCAGCACGTCGATCTTTTCGCGCGCCATGGCGGCGCGCACCGCCGTCCAGCGGCGTTCTAACTCGGCAGTGGAGATCGGCGTGTTCAACCGTTCCGACAAGACCATGTTTCATTCTCCCCAGGACGCGGGCTTGCGCACGATGTTGATCATAGACTTCAAGTCGCCGGCAAGAAATTTTTCCATATTACCGGCGATGGTTGGCATGGCGCGCTCCTCGTAGCCGACCGAATAGCCGCCGAGATGCGAGAAGATCGACACGTTCTTGGCCATCCACAGCGGGTTGTCGGGCGGCAGCGGCTCCTGCGAGAACACGTCGAGCGCCGCGCCGGCAATTTGGCCATTGTCGAGCGCCTTTATCAGCGCCGGCTCGTCCACTACGCCGCCGCGCGCCACGTTCACGAGATAGGCCGACGGCTTCATGGCGGCGAGCAGCTTTTCGCCGACGATGTTGCGCGTTTCGGGCGTGAGCGGCGTCAGCACCACCAGATAATCGAGATCGCCGGCGACGTTCAGCAATTCGTCGCGCGCGTGCATGCGGTCGAAGCCGGGCGCTTGCCGTGGGCTGGCGCTGATGCCGATTACCGTCATGTTGAGCGCTTTGCAGATCGGCGCCAGATGTTGCGCGATCAGCCCGACGCCGAGAACGCCCACGGTCTTACCGGCGAGCAGGGCGGCCGGCCAGCGCACCCACTCGCTCTTGTCCTGCGCGCGTGCGGCGCGCGGCAGATCGCGCGCCAGCGACAGCATGTAGGCGATGGTCGCTTCCGACACCGGGGCGCCGTGGATGCCGCGAATATTGGTGACGATCACGTCCGACCGAAGCGACGGCAGGTCCACAATGTTGTCGACTCCGGTGCCGAGTGCCTGGATCCATTTCAGTTTCGGCGCGTCGCGCACTACGTGGTCGGCCATCGGCGGCGAAAAGCACAACAGGATGTCGGTGTCGGCGATGTAGGGGCCGACATCGTTATGATGGCCGACCACGTCGATGGTCAGTTGCGGGAACCGTTCCAGCAACATGGCCCGGTAGCGGGCACGCATGGCTTCTTGGACTTCGGTCAAAATGAGGACGTGGGGCATGGCGGCGCTTGTATACTGTTAAATGCACGGCCGGGAAATAACGGCGCGGGTGAAAATTCGGGCGCTGCAGTGGCCCGCATCGCGGGTCTGCGCTAACATGGCCAAAACCGCATCCGTCGGAGACAACAACCATGCCGATCGATCTATTAAGCGTGAACTGGCTCTATGTCATAGTGCTGGCGGTTTTTGTCTTCGTCGCGACCTTTATCGGTAACCTGTTGTCATTCAGCCATCGCGGCTGGGCCGCCTTCTTGTCGGCGCTGGCGTTCGTGGTGATCTTCATTTTCTGGACCTATTATCCGCATGGCCTACCGCTGCCGATCACGGTGACGCCCGAGCAGGCGGCTACCGCCGAGCCCGCCGGTATGCCGTCGGCGCCCGCGACCCCGCAAAAGCCGCGCAACCCGGTTACCGACATCACACCCCCGAAAAATCCGGTCACCACCATTTCGCCACCCCCGAGCAACTCGCAATAGGCTTGCATCCAGCCGCCCTGATGATGTTTTCTCAATCCTTGGAAAGGAGCGCAGCCGGGAAGGCGCGCGGTATCGTTGCATGAAAAAAGTCTATCCTGACGCCAAGGCGGCGCTGGCCGGCCTGCTCAAGGACGGCATGCTGATCATGGCCGGAGGTTTCGGCCTTTGCGGCATCCCGGAGACGCTGATCAAGGCCATCCGCAATTCGGGCGTGAAGAACCTCACTATCGTGTCGAACAATGCCGGCGTCGACGGCGCCGGCCTCGGCCTGTTGCTCGACACCAAGCAGGTCAAGAAGATGATTTCGTCCTATGTGGGTGAGAACAAGCTGTTCGCCCAGCAATACCTCGCCGGCGAACTGGAGATCGAGTTCAACCCGCAAGGCACGCTGGCCGAACGCATCCGCGCCGGCGGCGCCGGCATTCCCGCCTTCTTCACCCGCACCGGTGCCGGCACCGAGATCGCCGAGGGCAAGGAGGAGCGCGAGTTCGACGGCGAGCGCTACATCATGGAGCGCGGCCTGTTCGCCGACCTTTCGGTCGTACATGCCTGGATGGGAGATCACGAAGGCAATCTCGTCTACCGCAAGACCGCGCGCAACTTCAATCCGATGATGGCGACCGCCGCGGAAACGACAGTGGCCGAAGTCGAACACCTCGTGCGTCCGGGCGAGGTCGACCCCGACCACATCATCACGCCGGGCGTTTACGTCCAACGCATCATCCACGTGCCGGATGCGGTCAAGCACATCGAGCAGCGCACCGTGCGCAAGCGTGAAGCGGCGGCCGCAACCGGAGAGGAAGTCTAATGCCTTGGACCCGCGATCAGATGGCCGAACGCGCGGCCAAGGAGCTGCGCGACGGTTTTTACGTCAATCTCGGCATCGGCATCCCGACACTGGTGTCGAACTACATTCCCGACGGCATGACCGTGCAGCTGCAAAGCGAGAACGGCATGCTCGGCTTCGGTCCGTTCCCCTATGAGGGCGAGGAAGACCCCGATCTCATCAACGCCGGCAAGCAGACCGTCACCGCATTGCCGACCACCAGCTTCTTCTCGTCGGCGGATTCGTTCGCCATGATCCGCGGCGGCCATATCGACATCGCGCTGCTCGGCGCCATGCAGGTGGCTGAGAACGGCGATCTTGCCAACTGGATGATCCCCGGCAAGATGGTCAAGGGCATGGGCGGCGCCATGGATCTGGTCGCCGGCGTCAAGAAGGTGGTGGTGATCATGGAGCACACCGCCAAGGACCAGCCCAAGCTCTTGCATAAGTGCAACTTGCCGCTGACCGGCGCCGGCGTGGTCGACATGGTGATCACCGATCTCGGCGTCTTCACCATCGACCGCAAGGGCGCCAGCATGACACTGACCGAACTGGCGCCCGGCGTCACGGTGGACGAGATCAAGCAAAAGACCGAGGCGAGCTTCAAGGTTGATGCGAAGCTGAAGCATTGAACCAGCTGCCGTCACGCGCCATATCAGGTGATCCAGTGAAGAGGGATGACCCGGATGCCCGATTTCCATCAGGAAATGGACCGCCTGCAGGGCCACATGCCCGGCTGGGCCGGCCGCAGGCTCAACCGGCTGCGCGAGCCGAAAGCGATATGGGTGCGCGTGCCAGCCGGTATCGCGCTCGCCGGCGGCGGCGTCTTTAGCGTCCTGCCGGTGCTCGGCCTCTGGATGCTGCCGGTGGGGCTGGCGCTGCTCGCCCACGATGTGCCGCCGATGCGCAAGCCGCTGGCGCGTGTGCTGCGTTTCACCAACGTCAAGATCGAGCAAAGAAAAACGCGCCGAAAGGACGACAAGGCGCGGCAGCAGCGCCCAGCCACAAAATAAAGGCCGCCGCGCTCTCGCTCTTTGAATTTTCCGCGCCAGCCGCTACAGGATCGGTCCAATGGGGGGATCGACTGATGGCAACGTCTACGGAACTGCAACGCAACGCCTTTAAGCACGCGCTCGCGCAAGGCAAGCTTCAGATCGGGCTGTGGTCGAGCCTGTGTTCCAACATCGCTGCCGAAATTATTTCCGACAGCGGCTTCGACTGGATCCTGCTCGACAGCGAGCATTCGCCCAACGAGATCCCCGGCCTGTTATCGCAATTGCAGGCGGTGGCGCGCGGCACCGCCACGCCGATCATAAGACCGGCCTGGAACGACGCGGTGCTGGCCAAACGCTGCCTCGACATCGGCGCGCAGACGCTGCTGTTCCCTTACGTGCAGAACGTGGAAGAAGCGCGGCGCGCCGTCGCTTCCACGCGCTATCCGCCCGAGGGCATCCGCGGCGTTGCGGTGGCGGCGCGCGCCAGCCGCTACGGCCGCACGCCCGGCTATCTCACCAAAGCAAACAGCGAAATGTGCGTGCTGGTGCAGGTCGAGACCCGCACCGCGCTCGCGCAGCTTGAGGCCATAGCCAAGGTCGAGGGCGTGGATGGCGTGTTCATCGGGCCGTCCGATCTGGCGGCCTCGCTCGGCCATCTCGGGAATCCGCAACACGCCGACGTGCAGGAGGCCATGCGGGACGCCGTCACCCGGCTGAAAGCGCTCGGCAAGCCGGCCGGCATCCTCACCGGCAACGAGGAGGAGGCCCGCCGCTATATCGGCTGGGGCTATCTGTTCGTGGCGATCGGCGCCGATGTCGGCCTGCTCGCCAAAAATGCCGACGCGCTGGCCAAGAAGTTCAAGCCCTAAGCCGGCGGGGCTCGGTGCTAGCCTATTTAAAACATTCGCGAATCAGCTTACACGGCATGAGTTATCCACAGGCTATGTTTTGGCGTTTATATATCTTTTCGCCCCGGGCCTCTTCATGCCGCACGCTGACGGCGCATTTAGCTTCGAACCCATCGCGCACAAGTGGCTGGGGCTCGCCGACCGTCGGCTGCTGTATTACAGCGATCTCTATCGCAGCGGACGATGGACGCGTTATTACGCGTCACAGGAGGAGTTCGCCGAGAAGATGCACGAGGCGGTCAAGGCGGCACAGATCTGGGCGCGGCTCGCCGGTGGGCGGGGCCTTGCCGATGACGGCCAAGCCGATCTGCGTCCGGCAGCATGAAGTTTTGGCCGACAGTCGTGGCGGCGGCATTCGTGGCGGCGGCGATGCGGCCGGTTTTGGCCGCCGGCGACCTCAAGCGCGGCGAGGAACTGCTGCAACGCGATTGCGCGAAATGCCATGCCATCGGCCGCAGCGGTGAAAGCCCGGACAAGGCGGCGCTGGCGTTCCGCACGCTCGGCCGGCACTATCCGATCGAATCCCTGGAAGAGGCGCTGGGCGAGGGCCTCATGTCCGGCCACCCCGACATGCCGGAATTCCAGTATGACGCCGACGATGTCGGTGCCATCATCGCCTATCTGAAGTCCATCCAGCAGCGTTGACGCCGTCCAGCGCTCCCCCGAAAACGAGTTTCGTATCCCATGAGCAGCGCTCTTTTCTCGCCCTACAAGCTGGCCGGTCTCGATCTTGCAAACCGGCTTGTGGTCTCACCCATGTGCCAGTATTCGGCCGACGACGGCTGCGCCAATGACTGGCATCTGATGCATCTCGGCATGCTGGCCAATTCCGGCGCCGCTCTTGTGATCGTCGAGGCAGCCCATGTGGAGCGCTCAGGCCGCATCACCCACGGCTGCCTGGGGCTTTATTCCGACGATAATGAAGCCGCGCTCGCACGCGTGATCGCGCAAGTGCGCCGCGCCGGCACGGCCAAGTTCGGTATCCAACTCGCCCATTCCGGCCGCAAGGGTTCGGCGCAACGCCCGTGGGAAGGCGGCGGCTCGCTCAAGCCTGGCGCCGACCCATGGCAGACCATGGCCGCTTCGCCGATCCCGTTCGGCGACAACTGGCAAACGCCGCGCGAAGTCACCGAGGAAGACATGGAGCGCGTGCATAACGCCTTCATCTCGGCAGCGCAGCGGAGCTTGCGCATGGGTTTCGACGAGATCGAGCTGCACTTTGCGCACGGCTATCTCGCGCACGGCTTCATGTCGCCGGTCTCCAACAAGCGCACCGATCAATATGGCGGCGCGTTCGAGAACCGCTTACGCTTTCCGCTGTCGATCGCGCGCGCGGTGCGCGCCGTCGTGCCGAAGGACATACCGCTCGGTGCCCGCATCACCGGCAGCGACTGGCGGCCCGACGGGCTCACCCCCGATGACGCCGTCGCCATCGCCAAGGCGCTGAAAGCGGAAGGTATCGATTTCATCTGCATCTCGTCCGGCGGCATCACGGCCGACACCCGCACGCCGACCGAACCTGGCTACAATGTGCCGATTGCCGCGCGTGTGAAGAAAGAAGCTGGCATCGCCACCCGCACGGTCGGGCTGATCCTCACGCCCGAGCAGGCCGAGCAAATCGTCGCGCAAGGCCAAGCCGACATGGTGTCGCTCGCGCGCGGCTTCCTCGACGACCCGCATTGGGGCTGGCACGCGGCAAAAGCACTCGGCGCCGAGGTTGCGCGCCCGCCGCAATATGCCCGCGCCGGCCCCAAGCTGTGGGCGCCGGCGGCGGCGAAGGCTTAAGGGTTGGCTAACTTCGTCTTTCTTGCCGTCCTGTTCGCCGCCCTCTGCCATGCCGGCTGGAATGCGCTGATCAAGGTCGGGCTCGACCCGCTCTCCACCACCACGCTGATTGCCATCGGCTCCGCCGCGGTGGGGCTTGTCTGTCTGCCGGTGGCGGGCATGCCGGCGGCGGCTGCCTGGCCGTGGCTGATCGCCTCTGCCTTCATCCATCTGGTTTACTTCGCCGCGCTGATCGAGAGCTACCGCACCGGCGATCTCGGCCAGGTCTATCCGATCGCGCGCGGCTCGGCGCCGCTGATGACGGCGGGCGCCGGCGTCGTTTTCGTCGGCGAGCACCTGAGTCTTGCGAGCTGGACCGGCATCGTGGCGCTGGCCGCCGGCGTGCTGCTGCTGTCGGCGCGCGGCGGACGCACACTTGCCCATATCGACCGGCGCGCGGTCGGCTTTGCGCTCGCGACCGCGCTGACCATCTGTACCTATTCGGTGGTCGACGGCATCGGCGCGCGCGCTTCGCTCAATCCGCAAGGCTACGTACTCTGGCTGCTGGTCGGCAACGCGCTGTTGCTGGTGCCTTATGCGTTGTGGCGGGATGGCCGCGATGTCATCCCGGCGATGCAGCAGTTCTGGCTGCGGGGGCTTGCTGGCGGCGCGCTGCAGGCGCTGTCCTACGGCATCGCGCTGTGGGCGATGACGCTGGCGCCGATCGCCATTGTCGCCAGTTTGCGCGAGACCAGCGTGCTGTTCGGCGCGGTCATCGCGGTGGTGATTTTGAAGGAGCCGCTGCGGGCGGTGCGCATCGCCGCGGCGCTGCTGATCGTCGCCGGGCTGGTGCTGATCAGGCTAAAGTAGCGCCAGCGCAGGGAACTCGCGTTCGAGCCGGGCGAGGTCGCTTTCGGTGTCGACGTCCCAGAGCGGGCTGAGTTCGACGGCTTTCAAATTCAGCGCCGCTATGCGTTCGTGGGTCTCGGCCAGCACGACCGGCGTGCCCCAACTGACGCCACTGAACAGTTCCGCTTGCGGCGTGCGGCTGCCGATCAAAACGTAGCCACCGTCCTCGGCGGGGATCAGCACGACATCGGCCGCTTCCAAGGCAGCTGCAGCGGCGCGCAAATGCTCAGGCATGAAGGCGGGGCAGTCGGTGCCGATCACCAGTGTTGGATCGCCGCCGGTTTCGAGCGCGGCCAACATGCGCGCGCCGAGGTCGCCATCCGGCTGCCGCGCGAGCGTTATGGGAAAACGCGCGGCCAAATCACGGAACGAAGCATGCGTGGTATCGGGCGCGCACCACAGCGTCACCGGGCCGATGCCGGCCGCCAGAGCGGTCGTCACGGTCTGCTCGGTCAGCCGCTCCTGCAACACGGCGGCGGCATGCGCGCCGACGATCGGAATCAGCCGGGTCTTGGCCAGCCCCGGAATCGGCGCCTTCGCCATGACCGCGATATTAGTTTTTGGCTGGGACATAGCCGTATTGCTTCGCCAGGCGGTCCGGATCGGACCCGAAATAATAAGCCAGCCGCAGCCGCCACATCAGCAGGATGGTGCGCCAGATGCCGTGTTGTCGCCAACGGCGCCCTGAGGTGGTGACGCGCGCACGCAGGCAAAGCGGCCGGCTCACGCGTTTGAGCAGCGTTGCGGCCGTCACGTCTTCCATCAGCGGGATCGGCGGAAAGCCGCCGATGCTGTCGAAGGCGGCGCGGGTGAAGAACATCGCCTGATCGCCGGTGCAGATGCCGGTCAGACGCGAGCGGACGTTCATCATCAGGGCAACGACGCGCAAGGCACCGCCGTCGTCGAAGCGCACATCGAAGCGGCCCCAAGCGCGATGGGTGCGGGCGAGGCCGTCCAGGATCAGCCGGTCGGCATCGGCCGGCAGCCGCGTGTCGGCATGCAGGAACAGCAGCACGTCTCCGCTCGCGGCCGCCGCGCCGGCATTCATCTGTTCGGCCCGGCCGCGCGGGGCGGCGAGCACTTGGGTCGCGAACGGGCGGGCCAGCGCCACCGTGTTGTCGCTGCTGCCGCCGTCCACCACGATCACCTCGGCGCCACGCGCGCGGTAGGGCGCGAGCGCCCGCAGGGCGGCTTCGATGCCGGCGGCCTCATCCAGCACCGGCATGATAATGGAAAGCGTCATCGCTGCGCCGCCTGGGCGATAGCGTAAGCGGGTCCGTCGATGATGCGCTGGTAGTAGGACGCGTGCGCCGGCGAGCCCTGCGGCCAGCACGTGAGGAACCGGGCAAGAAAGCCGTCCTGGTCGTAGTCGATCGCGATCGCCTCGATATGCACGCCATCGCGCGCGAGCCCATAGAGCGGCTGGTGCGGCGAGGGCGAGGTGGCGATGCGCGTTATCACGCCGAAGTGTGAGCTGGCGAAATTTGGCATGCCGGCGGCGCCGTTGTTGACAATCGTCAGCCGGCCGCCGCTGAGCGCAAAATCGCGAAGCGCGGCAAGACACGTATGCGTCGAAGCGAAGACATCGACTTGCGCGGCGCGGGCGATGTCGTCGAGCCAGTGCCGATGGCGCGCCTCGTCGAGCGCGTCATGCGCGAAGCGCCAGCCGGCGAGCGCTACGGCGTCGCCATGCACGATGCCGACGCGCAGAGCGCCGACATGCGCCACCAGATGTATCGGCAGGCCGCGTAGCCGCGCGCGCTCGCCGCCCGATGTCTCGGCGCGCAGTCGCGTCAGAATCTCGTTGGAGCGGTGCACCACATCGTCATCGACATTGTCGGGATAGGCGCAGCCGCAGCCGGCCCCGTTATCCTCGCTGCGCGAAATCTCGGTTTCGACATTGCCGCGCAGCGCGCGATGCGGTGTCACGCCGCGTTCGATAGCAGCGAACCAGCCGGGCTCGGCGTCAAACCAATGGAAATCGCCATTAAATACGATTACCGGCGACGCGCGCTCGGCTGCCGCCAGCTTTTCGATTGCTTCGAGTGCGGCGAGATTGCCGTAGAGCCCGCCGATCACATAGAGCGTGTCGGCGGTAAAATCGTCCACGCGCGCGAACACCGAGGGTGCGTAAGCGTAGTCGCGCGGACAGATGCGGCCGGCGGATGTTTCCGCCGCCAACGGCGAAAAGGCTACGACGTTCATTCCGCCGCCTCTTTCAGCGCGCCGCCGCAGCTCGAGCCTTGCCCGGCAGTGCAGCCGTAGCAATGGCCGGCGACGCGCACCGGATGGCCCTCGAGATCGTTTTCAATGAGGTCGGCCAGATGCACGCGTTCGCGCGCGCCCTGCGTCAACGGCAGGTCGAGCATCTGGTTGAAGTCGCAATCGTAGACGAAGCCGCGCCAGTCCACCGAGATCAGATTACGGCACATCACGGTGTCGAGATTGGCGTCGAGATGGGCGTCCTGCAATAGCTCGAGATAGCCGTCAAACTCGCCCTTGCTCACCAGCATGGAGCCGAAGCGCTGGATCGGCATGTTGGCGAGAACGAACAGGTTGTTGAACACGATGCCGTATTGTTCGCCCAGCACGCGCTTGTAGTCCGATTCGAGCGAAGCCTGCGCCGGCGGCAGCGCCGGGCCTTGCGGGTTATAGACCAGATTGAGCACTAGGCCCGCGTCGCGCCCGTAGCCGCGCGCGTTTAGCATCTTCAGCCCGCGGATCGAGCCCTCGAACACGCCCTTGCCACGCTGACGCTCGACATTGTCCTGCAGATAGCACGGCATCGACGCCACCACCTCGACCTCATGGGCGGCGAGAAATTCGGCGAGATCCTCCTGGCCTGGTTGCTGCAGAATGGTGAGGTTGCAGCGGTCCATCACCTTGACGCCGAGCATGCGCGCGCGCGTCACCAGCCGACGAAAATGCGCGTTGAGCTCGGGCGCGCCGCCGGTGATGTCGAGCGTGGTGATGCCGCGGCGCGCGATGAATTCGAGCACGGTGTCGGCGACGTCGCCCGCCATTTCCTCGGTGCGGTTGGGGCCGGCATTGACGTGGCAGTGAAAGCAGGACTGGTTGCAGCGATAGCCGACATTGATCTGCAGCGTGTCGAGCTTGCCGCGGCGGAGCGCCGGAAAGGGAATCTTGTCGAGCAGCGGCAGCGTGTCGCGCATGGGGCGGGCATCCTCGGTTGCTTGGGGGCAAATTGCCACGAGCCGGCCACCCGCGTCTCTCGGTGCGCGATGACATGGGGACAAAAGGCCGTGAGAGGATTGTGAGTTAGCGCGCCAGCGCGGTGGCGACCGGCGATTCAAGCCCAATGCGGCCGTAGCCTGGCAACTTCAAGCCGGGATGGCGCAAATCGAGCCCGGCCACCAGCCCAAACAGGTCGAGCTCGATGCCCTCCACCCAGCCCACTTTCAGCGCCGCCAGCCCGTGCAGATTGAGCTCGAGCCCGGTGCAGCTGTCGGTCAAGCCGGCATAGAGCCGATCACGGTAGTCGCGGCCGACGGCATTGGGCGGCAGGCTGACGCCCAGTTCGGGAACCGCGCGCAAAACCGCCGCGGTAAAGCTGTTGCTGTTGGGCCCCGGCCAGATGCGGTAGTCGCCGGCCTGCGCGAAGCGATAGGCATTCACCGCCGCCTCGATCTTCGGAATCAGCTCCTCGGCTTGCGGACCGGAAATATCGGCGATCGGCACCGGCCTGTTGCCGTACCAGAGCCCGTCCGGCGGCCAGCCGTTGGTGCGCACCGGGCTACCCCAGCCGACCACGTCGTAGCGGGTCCATTCGGTGGCGTTCGCGCCCTTGAGCACGATCCAGCTATGGATCGAAAAAATGCCTTTCCAGGCGCCGGTGGTGCCGGTGAATACCAGCACCCGCGCGGGCTTGTATTGGCTCGCTGCCGGCAGCAGGCGGGTGCTCGACCAGTCGGCGTCGCGCCACGAGCGCGGAGCGTTGCCGACGGCATAGAGCGCGGCGCGCGCGAGGATAGGGGCAAGGAACAGCGCGACAACAATGAGCATGATGATCTTGCGGCGGGTTGGACGGGCGGGCGGCATGGCCCGGCTATTATAGCGGCATTCGGACGGAAAGGTGGCGGCTAGCGCGTCCGGTTGTTGGCGATTGTCAGTTGCGGATAGCGCGCGGCGCCGTCTTTGGCGAGGTCGCCGGTCATCGGCTTGGCCCACTCCATGCCGACGATGGCGCCAAGGCGGGCGCCGGAAATGAGATTGCCGGAAATGGCGGCATCGCCGGCTCCGGCCGCAACCGACACCTGGATGCCGTAGCCGGCATGGCGCACCACATTGCCGCTGACGGTCACGTTGCGCAGATAGGGGCCCCAGCCGGCGCGGATGCCGGCGGTCGGCGCATCCTCGATCACGTTGCCGATGACCGCGGTTTCGGCCTCGATGCCGATACCGATGCCGGCATCGTCCGGCCGCGTGCCGGGCCGGCGGGCCCCAAGATTGCGCACGAGGTTGCCGTGCACGGTGGCCATTCGTCCGCCGTCGTTGAAATTGGTGACGGAAATGCCGTTCTCGGCGCCGTCGATCACATTGTCGGCGATCACGGCGCCCTCGAAGCCGAACTCCGAATAGATGGCGACTTCGTCGAGCGCGGCGCAATTATTGCCGATGATCTGGATGTTGGACGCGGCATTGCCGCGGATCGCGGTGAACGCCGCCTTGCGGATCGCGTTGTTGCGCACGATCACGTTGGCGGCGTGAAACACGTTGATGGCGTTGCCGTTCTCGCCGGTGCCGCCGCTGCGCGCGCCGGTGTCCTCGATGCGGTTGTCGGCGATCAGGCTGCCGTCGTCGCGCTTCTCGCTCTGCCAGACCCTTATGCCCCCGTTGCCGGAGCCGCGGATGGTGTTGGCGGTGAGGATCAGGCCGCGCGAGTCGATGCAGAACAGCGCGTTGTCGGCGGCATCGATGATGGTCGTGCCCGTCACCGCGCCGTCGCATTGCGCCAGCGCGATGGCGTTGCCGCCGGCGCGCAGGACCTCGCAATCACTGATGCGCAGGGACTGGGCGTCGATCAGATGCGCGAGGCCGCGCCCTTGCGGCAGCGGCTTGCCGCCACCGTCGAACACCAAGCCGGTAAGCGAGATGATGTCGGCGTGCTCGGCGGCGATCAGCGAGGGTCCTTGCGTCAAGGTCAGGCGGGTGGCGCCGCGTACGCCGACGAGCTGTGCGCCCGTCGGCAGCTTGAGATTGCCGGCGCGGTAGCGGCCGGGCGCCAGCATCAGCGGCGCGCGCGCCTGCGCGGCCTGGTTGATGGCGCGCTGCAGCTTGGCGGTCTGGTCGTCGGGCGCACCCGCGTGCACGCCGAATTGCGCGGCGTCGAGACCGTAACGCGACAGCGGCGCGGCCAGCGCCGGTGTGGCGATAGCGGCGGCGCCGGACAAAGAGCCGAGCAGCAGGCGGCGGCGGTCGATAATCATTGGTCCATATTGCGCTGGCGGAGGTTAACGCCGTGCTGCCGCGGCCAGCGCCACCAGCAGGCGCTCTCCGGCGCGGGTGAGATCGTCGAGCGTGCGGCGTCTTTTTGCTGCGCCCGGCCGGGCGTGACGGCGGATATTGGGCACATGGATGAAACCGGCAAGCCGGGGCCCACGTGGCCGGCGCGCCGCTTCCGCCGCCTGCCAGGCCAAATAATTGCAGAGGTAGCCGCCGGCATCGTGCGAGAGCGTGGCTGGCAGCCGCGCGGCACGGACCGCGCCGAGCAGGCGTCGCACCGGCGCCGGCAGCGCCCGCGCGGGTGGCGCGCCGGCTTCGACGCTATGGCGGCGCGGTGAGGCTCCGCATACGTCCGGAAGAATGGACGAGGCATTGCGGGCGCGGGTCTCGACGCGGATGGTCTTTGCCCGCGGCGCCAGGCCGAACATCAGCAGCGCGTCGGGATGGTAGCGAGCGATCAGCTTGGGCAGATCGCGGTCGACCGCCGCGTAGCTGGTGGAGAAGACGTGCGGAACGAGCGTCACCTCCGCCAAAGCCGGCCGCCGCAAGCGCGCCAGCCTTCGCACCAGCGGCATGGTCGGATTGAACGGCGCGCCGGGAAATGGGCCGAAGCCGGTGACGAGAATGGTGGTCATGCTTCGTTGGCCATTGGGCGCGCATCAATCTCGGCGTCATGCCCGAGCTCGACCCGGGCATCCACGATGAGCTTCAGCAAGCAACAGTCCTACGTAAAGCAGTCATCGCTGCCAGCCATTTTGGATTGCCGGGTCAAGCCCGGCAATGACGGCGGAAAGGCAAGCGCGACTTTCACACCCCCAGCAGCTTTGCAATCTCTTCCACCGCCAGCGTCGGCGTCAATTTCCCGGCGGCGACCGCGGCCTCCGCCTGGCGCAGCTTGCTGCGCACCGCCGGATCGCTGCGCAGCCGCGCGGTCATCCGCTCCTCCAGCATGGTCCACATCCATTTCACCTGTTGTTCGCGCCGGCGCTGCTCAAGTTCACCTGACGACGTCATCTTGTGCTTATGCGCCATCACTTGTTTCCACAACTCGGGGATGCCTTTGCCGGTGAGCGCCGAAAAAGTGACGACCGGCGGCGACCAGGTCGCCGACTGCGGGGTGAGAATGTTGAGCGCGGCGCGGTACTCGGCCGCCGCCTGCTGGGCGCGCTGGATGTTGTCGCCGTCGGCCTTGTTGACCGCGACCATGTCGGCAAGCTCGACGATACCTTTCTTGAGGCCCTGCAGTTCGTCGCCGGCGCCCGGCAGCATCAGAACCATAAAGAAATCGGTCATGTCGGCGACTGCGGTCTCCGACTGGCCGATGCCGACCGTCTCCACGATCACCACGTCGTAGGAGGCCGCCTCGCACACCAGCATGGTTTCGCGCGTCTTGGCGGCGACGCCGCCGAGCGTGCCCGAGGCGGGCGAGGGCCGGATGAACGCCTGCGGATCGCCGGCAAGCTTCGGCATGCGCGTCTTGTCGCCGAGGATCGAGCCGCCGGTGCGGCTGGAGGACGGATCGACCGCCAGCACCGCCACCTTGTGGCCCTGGCCGGTAAGAAAAGTGCCGAGCGCGTCGATGGTGGTGGACTTGCCGGCGCCGGGCGCGCCGGTGATGCCGAGCCGCACCGCCTTGCCGGTCACCGGCAGCAATTTCTGCACCAGCCGGTGCGCTTGCGCCCGGTGATCGGCGCGTTTGCTCTCGATCAGCGTGATGGCGCGCGCCAGCACGGCGCGGTCGCCGGCGCGGATGCCGGCGGCGAGCTTGGCGATCGGTTCGGACGATTCGCGGGCGGATGCGGCCATTCCGCCCATTTACACCGAACGTGCCGTTTCCGCGAGGGCTGACGGGGTCTCAAGCCGTCGGCTTGCCCGCCGCGCTTGCCTCCTTCACCTCGTTGATGCGGCCCGTGCCGCAGTCATAGATGAAGCCATAGATCGGGATCGCGCCCGGCACCAGCGGATGGGTGCGGATGCGCTTGACGTCCTCGACCACGCTCTTGGGCAGATCGCTGATCGTGTGCCAGTTGATGAAATGGCCGCAGACCGAGCCGCCGCCGTGCTTGGAATTTGACCATTTCTTGCCGTCGAAGCCGGCGGTCTCGAGATTGTCGTCGAGCAGATCGCTCATGACCTCGTTGGTGAAGGTGAGCATGCCGCAATCGGTGTGATGGATGACGAACCATTCGTTGGTGGCGAGCAGCTTGTGCGAGATCACCAGCGAGCGGATGGCGTCGTCGCTGGCGCGGCCGCCGGCATTGCGGATGACGTGGGCGTCGCCTTCGGCGAGGCCGGCATATTTGGCGGGATCGAGCCGCGCATCCATGCAGGTCAGAATGGCAAAGCGCCGCGCCGGCGGCATGGCGAGCTTGCCTTTGTCGCCAAAACTTGCGGCATATTGGCCGTTGGCTTTCAGGACGGCATCATAGGTTGCTGTCATTATTTCCTCCCGGCGCTGTCTAAAACCGCAGCGCGTGGACGATAGATCGCAGCGACAACGCGGTAAAGTCAACGAAATGAGATTTTTTTGTCGCTTAAGCGCCAAGGCAAAAATGCCATGGTAGTGTCGGCGCGGAAAATATTGTGGTGCGTCAGTTGGCCAGCCGGATCGCCAGTCCGCCTTCGTCTCTATGGCGGGCGGCGGTGGCGCGCGCGAATGCGAAGAGCGCGTCACGCGTCGCGATGCGGCAGGCGATGTTTGGAAGCTTGGTGCAATGCGTGGCGCGGGTGGCCGCGTCGGCGTCGGCCTCGTCGATGACGACCACATGGTAGACGCCGTCTGCGAGCGGCCGCATCAGCGCGTATTCGGCCATCTGCGGCCGCTTCACCGGCACCGACTGGATGATGTAGTTGCCGCCCGCGAAGGGATGCAGCGAGAAGCCGCGCACGTCCGCCAGGCCGCCGCCGCTATGGGCATAAAGCTTGCCGTTCCAGGCGAAGCTCGCCTGCTCGGGGTCCGCCGCATAGCCCTTGCGCATGGAATAGAGCTGCAACTTCAGTCGCGGACCCAAGACCGGCTGCGAGTCCGCCAGAATCGGGCCTTTGGAGTCGACGCAGCCGGCGAGCAAAACCGCGCAAAGCGCCGCCAAGCCCGCGCGCACCAAAGCTCTCTTCACTCGGCCGCCTCTTTGCCGTGCCCCAACCGCTTGTTGAGCGTTTTGAGCAATTTCTCGGCCGCGTCCGCGATCACCGTGCCGGGCGGGAAGATCGCCTCGCAGCCTGCCTTCCTCAGCGCGTCGTAATCCTGCGGCGGCACCACGCCGCCGACCACGATCATGATGTCGTCGCGGCCCTGTTTGGCGAGCTCCGCCTTTAGCTCCGGCACAAGCGTCAGATGCGCGGCGGCGAGCGACGACACGCCGAGGATATGCACGTCGTTTTCCACCGCCTGGCGCGCGGCTTCCGCCGGCGTTGCGAACAGTGGCCCGATATCGACGTCGAAGCCGAGATCGGCAAAGGCCGAAGCGATGACTTTCTGGCCGCGGTCGTGGCCGTCCTGACCGATCTTGGCAACCAGCAGGCGCGGCCGGCGGCCCTCCGCCTGCTCGAACGCTTCGACCGCCTTGCGCACCCGTTCGACCGCGCCGGTCATGCCGACCTCCCGCTTGTAGACGCCAGTGATCGCCTTGATCGAGGCCACGTGGCGTCCATAGACCTGCTCCAGCGCCGCGGAAATCTCCCCGACCGTAGCCTTGGCACGGGCCGCGTCAATCGCCAGCGCCAGCAGATTGCCGTTGCCGCGGTCGGCGGCGCGAGTGAGCGCGTCGAGCGCCTCCTTCAGCGCGGCCGGGTCGCGCTCGGCCTTCAGGCGCTTGAGCTTGTCGATTTGCGCCGCGCGCACCGCGGAATTGTCGATCTTCAGCACCTCGATCGGGGCATCCTCGGCGGGCGGAAATTTGTTGACGCCGATCACCGACTGCACGCCGGCATCGATGCGGGCTTGCGTCTTGGCGGCGGCTTCCTCGATACGCAGCTTGGGGATGCCGGCCTCGATCGCCTTGGTCATGCCGCCGAGCGCTTCGACTTCCTCGATATGGCCCCAAGATTTGCGGGCGAGCTCGTAGGTGAGGCGCTCGACATAATAAGAGCCGCCCCAGGGATCGACGATGCGCCGTGCGCCGGCTTCCTGCAGCAGCAGGATCTGGGTGTTGCGGGCGATGCGGGCGGAAAAATCGGTCGGCAGCGCGAGGGCCTCGTCGAGCGCATTGGTGTGCAGCGACTGGGTCTGGCCTTGCGTCGCCGCCATGGCTTCGATCATGGTGCGCGCGACATTGTTGAAAACGTCCTGCGCGGCCAATGACCAGCCCGAAGTCTGGCAGTGCGTGCGCAGGCTGAGCGCGCGTGCGTCTTCCGGCTTGAACGGCTTCATCAGCTTGGCCCACAGTATGCGGGCGGCGCGCAATTTGGCGATCTCCATGAAGTAATTCATGCCGATCGCCCAGAAGAACGAGATGCGCGGCGCGAAGCGGTCGACCGTCAGCCCCGCCTTGAGGCCGGCGCGCACATATTCGACGCCGTCGGCGAGCGTGTAAGCAAGCTCGAGGTCCTGCGTCGCGCCGGCCTCCTGCATGTGATAGCCGGAGACCGAAATCGAATTGAACTTCGGCATGTGCTCCGCCGTATAGGCGAAGATGTCGGAGATGATGCGCAAGGATGGCGCCGGCGGATAGATATAGGTGTTGCGCACCATGAACTCTTTGAGAATGTCGTTCTGGATGGTGCCGGACAGTTTTTCCTGCGGCACGCCCTGTTCTTCCGCCGCCACGATATAGAGCGCCAGCACCGGCAACACCGCGCCATTCATGGTCATCGACACGCTCATCTGGTCGAGCGGGATGCCGGAGAACAGCGTGCGCATGTCGTAGATCGAGTCGATCGCCACGCCCGCCATGCCGACGTCGCCGCCGACGCGCGGATGGTCGGAGTCATAGCCGCGGTGGGTGGCGAGGTCGAAGGCGATCGACAGGCCTTTTTGCCCGGCGGCGAGATTGCGCCGGTAGAAGGCGTTGGAGTCTTCCGCCGTGGAGAAGCCGGCATATTGCCGGATGGTCCAGGGCTGCGCCGCATACATGGCCGGATAGGGCCCGCGCAGATAGGGCGGCTTGCCGGGAAAAGTGTCGAGGAAGTCGAGGCCGGCGAGGTCCTGCTCGCCATAGGCGGGCTTGACCGCGATGCCTTCCGGCGTCTGCCATGGCGCACTTGAGCCGTTGCCGGCGGGCGCGGCGGCGTCGGCGAAGTCTACGGTCGAGAAATTGGGAATCTGGCTCATTACACACCCAGAATACCATGGGCCTCGCGCAAGGTCGAAATTGCGTCACAGCCCGCGAATATGAAGGTTTTCACGCCCGCCCGACGCCAATTTTCCTCATTCTCGCCTGGCCGGCCGGCAAGCTGCACCGTGGCGCCGGCTGCGGTGAGCGCCTTGGCGTCGGCGGCGGCTTGCGTCTCGTACACTTTGTCCGACGAGCACAGGCATGCGAGCGTGGCGCCAGAAGTCTTGAATGCCGCCAGCATCTCGGCCTGATCCTTGAAGCCGTCATTGCTGAGCGCTTCGATGCCGCCGGCCTCGTAAAAATTCTTCGCAAACGTCGCACGCGCGGTGAAGTCGGACGGCGTGCCGAGATTGGCCAGGAACACTTTCGGTCGCGCGCCAGTCTTGGTGAGAAAGCGGTCGGAGACATCGCGCAAGGCTTCGAACGGCTCGGCCAGCCGCATCGACGGCAGCGGCTCGAACGTAGCGGCTTCCGCCGGCACGGTCACACGCGACACATCCAGCACTTTGACCGGCAGCTCGCCGAGATTGGGGTAGTCGCTGGTGCCGGTGACGGCGTCCTTGCGGCGGGCGACGTTTGTCTGCCGCGCCGCGCGTGTTTCCGCGACTTTCTTTTGCAGCAGGCCCTGCGGGATCGCCTTACCGGCGCCGCCGGCGGCCTCGATCTCCTGAAACAATTTCCAGGCGGTTTGCGCGATCTCGCCAGTCAATGCCTCGATGCCGCCGGAGCCGGCAGCCGGATCGGCGACGCGGTAGAGATTGGACTCCTCCAACAGGATCAACTGCATGTTGCGCGCAATGCGGCGCGCGAAACGGTCGGGCAGCCCGATCGCCAAAGTGAACGGCAAAACGCTGATCGCGTCGGCGCCGCCGATGCCCGCGGCAGTGACGGCGATGGTGGTGCGCAGCATATTCACGTACGGATCGTGCTTTGTCATCATGCGCCAGGCGGTCTGCGCCGACACGAAAGCAGGTTGGGGCGTGAGCCCGCTCGCTTCTTCCACCCGTGCCCATAGTTTCCGCAAGGCCCGGAACTTGGCGATGGTAAGAAATTCGTCGGCGTCGGCGGCGAGCCGGAAGAAGATCATCCGGCGCGCTACGTCGAGCGCAACCCCGGCATCGCTGAGCGCGCGCAGGTAAGCGACCGCGTTGCCGGTGACGAAGGCGAGTTCCTGTGCCTCCGATCCGCCGGCGACGTGCACGCTGCGCCCGTCGGCGGCGGCGAACGGGCCCTTGAAGCCGAGTGCTGCCAGATCGCCGACGCGCTTGGCGAAGATGGGCGCGAGCTTTTGCCACGGCATCGGTGCCGTGCCACTGGCGGCCATGGCGCCGAGCGGATCGAAACCAAAACGGATTTGCGTGGCGGCGGGATCAATGCCCCGTTCCTTGACCAGTGCCGCCAGCGCAATGGCCGCGTCCAGATGCTGGCGGCTGAGATCCACCTCAATGGCAATGCCGGCGTCGAGATGCACGCCCTCGAGCGTGCGCTTGATCGTGTTTGGCGAACCGTCAAGCCCGTAGCCATAGGCGCCCACGCTACCGGCGAACACTAGCGCAAGGCCGGTGGCGCCGTTTTCGAGGTCGAGCAACGCCTGCGTGTTGGCGGCCTTCGGATCGGGATGATCGACGCGCTGGATCACCTGCCAGGGCGCGGCCGGCCGGCCGGCGACGACAGGGGCGTTGGCGGCGCGCGCATAGAGCGGCTCGACCCGCAACCCGTCATAGGTCCAGCTCACCAGGCGTTTGTCGAACGGGGTGCCTTTCAGCGCCGCTTCGACCAGCGTGCGCCATTGCGCTTGCGTGGCGGGCGGAAATTCGGCGGCGAGGGACAGGTCGTCGGACATGGGCTGAAACTGCCATATACGGCGCGGCACCGCTATTCCAGGTCAAGCAAGTTACCTGTCCGGCCGCGCCAGCCGGGTGATGCCCGATGCGCCAACGGCGGCGGCCGCTTCGCTCACCTTGCGCCCGGCGATGACACGGTCAGGCGCGATCTCGGCCAGTGGCACCAGCACGAAGGCGCGCTCGAACAAATGCGGGTGCGGCAGGGTCAAATTCGGTTCGTCCAGCGCCAGGTTGTCATAGGCGATGATGTCGATATCGGCGGTGCGCGGACCATTGCGCTTTTCGTTCGCTCGGTCGCGGCCGAGCTGAAGCTCGACTGCCTGCGCCCGCTCCAGCAGTTCGCGGGGCGGAAGCGTCGTCTCAACCACGATGCATAGATTGACGAAGGGCGCCTGGTATTTGAAGCCCCAGGGCGGTGTCAGATAGTCGGACGAGCGTGCCTTGAGCCGCACATCCTTGCCGTCGCAGAGCAGCGCGACAGCGCGGTCAAGAATAGCCCGGCTGTTGCCCACATTGCCGCCGAGCGCGAGCAGCGCCTCGGTCATGATCTTGGATTGGCGCGGGCGCGCACCAGCGTGACACCGACGTCGCTGAAGGTGGCAGCAATCGGCGCATGCGGCTTGTGGATGGTCACGGCAACGCTCTGCACGCGTGGGAAGGCCGCCAGCACCGCGTCGGCCACACGCCCGGCGGCGCCCTCGATCAGCCGGAAGCGCTGGGCGCAGAAGGCCTGGCTCGCGCAGTCCACCACCTTGTCGTAGGAGACGGTATCGACGACCTTGTCGCTGCGCGCGGCCTCCGCCAGGTCGATGGTCAGTTCGAGATCGATGGTGAAAGTCTGCCCGACCTTGGCCTCGTAGGCCATGACGCCGTGATAGGCGTGCAGCGACAGCCCGGTGATGAAGATGCGGTCGCTCATTTTGCGATTTCTTTGGCGCGGTCGATGGCGGCCGCAACGCGCAGTGCCTGCACGGTTTCCGCGACATCGTGCACGCGCACGATCGCGGCGCCATTCTCGACCGCCATGAGGTGGGCCGAGATCGAGCCGCCGATGCGCTCATCCGGCGGCGCCGGTGTCACCGCATTGATGAAGCGCTTGCGCGAGGCGCCGACCAAGAGCGGCAGGCCGAAGCGCTTGAATTCGGAAAGCCGCGCGATGCAGGCGATGCTCTGCTCCGGGGTCTTGCCAAAGCCAATGCCGGGATCGAGCACGATCTTGTCGCGCGCGATGCCGGCGCGCGCGGCGATGTCGAGAGCGCGCGCGAAGAAAGCGACGACGTTGGCCACGATGTCGATCTTTTCGTCGGCGGCGGCGCGGTTGTGCATGACGATCACCGGCACGCTACACCCGGCGACGAGCGGCGCCATGGCGGGGTCGCGTTGCAGGCCCCAGACGTCATTGACGATCGCCGCGCCCTGATCGAGCGCCCAGGCCGCGGTCTCCGCCTTGATGGTATCGATCGACACCGGCAAGCCAAGCTTCACCACCGCCGGCAGCACGGGGCTGAGCCGCGCCCGCTCGTCCTCGGCCGAAACCGACGTTGCGCCGCCATAGGGGCGCGTCGATTCCGCGCCGATATCGAGAATGTCGGCGCCTTGTTCCGCCATAGCGCGGGCATGGGCGATAGCCACGGCCGGATCGAGGAACCGGCCGCCGTCGGAAAAAGAATCCGGGGTGATGTTGAGGATGCCCATGACCAACGGTCGGCCCAGCGCCAGCAGGGCGGAAAGCGCGTCCGGCCCCGGGTTTTGCAGGGTTTTCGGCTTGCCGGTGAGGGTGCGGGCGAGGCCCATGGCGGTCGCTTTGCGCGGTCGGGTAAGGGCTGTCAAGCAGCCGGCAGGCGCCCGCACGACCCTAGTAGCTGATCTTCAGCGGCAGCTTCTTGGCGTTGTCGATCCAGCGCGCCACCACTTTCTCGGATGGCAGGAAACGGACCAGCTTGTTCTTCTTGTTGGCCTCGGCCATCGCCTTGGCGAGATTGGCCGGATTGCGATATTTGAGTTCCTTCACCGTGTCGACGCCGGCGGCCTGCAATAGCTGCGAATATTCCTTGTTGATGCCTCTGATCCGCATGCGGTCGGCGACGTTGGCCCAGCACAGCAGAGATTTTTCGTTGAAGCCGGTCTTGGCGGCGAGAGCTTTGCGGCCGCGCACCGTGCGCGCCGTTTCGAGCAGACGCGCCGTGGACCGTATCCCCGCCGACTTGAGGATCGCGGCGGCCTCGCGGTCGATGCCGTCGATGTTGGTGATCGGATAGGACATTGCAAGCTCCTCAGCCACATAGGTCGCTTGTAACAACAAAAGTTCAAATGAACTGACTTAGCCCCGGAATGGCGCCCACGATTTCTCCGATCGCGTCTTCGCCGGCCTGCTCGCGTGCATAAGTGATTACTTCGCGGGTGACGCCCTGCACCTGGCCCATGCTCAGGCCGGCCGCCATCATCTTGGTGCCGGCGCCCATGATGCCGCCCATGGCCAAGCCGCCGCCGCCGCTGGCGTCGATGCCTTCCTGGGCTTCCATGAGTTCTTCCGCCCCGGGCAGGCGGCCCATCAGGGCCTTCACCTTGTCGGCGGGGCCTTCCTTGAGGAGGAATTCGAAGATGACGCCAACGGCCTTTTCCGCGGCATCCCGATCGACGCCGACATTGGCGACGAGACGCGCGATCAACTCGTCCATGATCCCCTCACGCCCCCGCACTGATGGCGGGTTGTCGGCATATTGAACGTCAAGAGCGGCGATGACAAGCGTGATGCTTTGTCGCGCGCGCAAAAACTTTGACACGCACGCGCATCGTCGGCGCGTTCTGTCAAGTAAAATGTAAGACAACTCAGAATCGCCAAGTTGATTTGAAATTGATCTCATGAAAGCACTGACTGTGCTCAGTGGTTGATGCGAAAGTCGGCTGTACATCCGAAAATACCTTCCGCAATACTTTTTCAAATGCGGTCGGCCAAGCGTGCCGCCTTGCTATGCTTTCGAAAACCTGAAGCAAACGATGAAATCTGCGGGCAATCCGGTGTGATTGTCGCTTTTTCGCGCGATTGGATCGCTTTTAACGTGCTTTTCACGCGGTGACCGCGTTGCTAGGTTGAGAACTCTACCAAGGAGCCCCGTCATGAGCACACTCGACGCGGTCTTGAGCCGCATCGACCAGGATATCGACGCCAGCGTCGAGCGGCTGTTTGCGCTACTGCGCATCGCTTCCGTGTCGACCGACCCGGCCTACAAGGAACAATGCCGCGCCGCCGCCGAGCACGTGGCCGCCGATTTGCGCTCGATCGGCTTCGAGGCAGACTTGCGCCCAACCGAGGGTCATCCGGTGGTGGTGGGCAAGGCCAATGGCGTCGCCGGCCCGCGGGTGCTGTTCTACGGCCATTACGACGTGCAGCCGGTCGATCCGCTCGATTTATGGAAGACGCCGCCGTTCGAGCCACGCATCGAGACGCTGCCGGGCGGGCGCAAGATCATTGTCGCGCGCGGGGCTTGCGACGACAAAGGCCAGGCCATGACCTTCATCGAGGCCTGCCGCGCCTTCAAGGCGGTCACCGGCAAGCTGCCGCTGCCGATCACCACCATGATCGAGGGCGAGGAGGAATGCGGCTCTAAGCACCTGTTCAAGTTCGTGCGCGACAATGCCGACGAGTTCAAGCTCGATCTGGCGCTGGTCTGCGACACTGCCATGTGGAACGCGGAGACGCCGGCGGTTACCACTTCGCTGCGCGGGCTGGTCTATGAGGAGGTCAAGATCACTTGCGCCGACAGGGACTTGCATTCCGGCCTGTTCGGCGGCGCCGCGCAAAATCCGCTGCGCCTCTTGGCCAAGATCCTGGGCGCGCTGTGGGACGACGACGGAAAGGTCACCATCCCCCGCTTCTATGACGGCGTGAAAGAGCTGCCAGCGGACATCAAGGCCGATCTGAAAGCGCTCAACCTGACGGCGGAGCAATTCCTCGGCCAAGTGGGCCTAAAATTTTCGGCTGGTGAAAAAGGCCGGCTGGTGCTGGAGCAGATCACGACGCGGCCGACCGCCGAGGTCAACGGCATCGTCGGTGGTTACACCGGTGAGGGGGCCAAGACCGTCATCCCGGGTGAGGCCATGGCGAAAGTATCGTTCCGGCTGGTGGGCGAGCAGGACCCCGAGAAAATCCGCGACGGCTTCCGCGCCTTCGTGCGCGCCCGGCTACCGGCCGACTGCAAGGCGGAATTCGCCAATTTCGCCCTAGCGCCGGCGCTGCAATTGTCGTTCGACAATCCGGCGCTGACCAAGGCGCGCACGGTGCTGGCCGAGGAGTGGGGTAAGAAGGCGGTGGCCGTGGGTGCCGGCGGCTCGATCCCGATCGTGGCCGACTTCAAGCACGTGCTGGACATGGATTCCCTGCTGGTCGGTTTCGCGCTCGACGACGACCGCGTGCACTCGCCGAACGAGAAGTTCGACCTCAAATGCTTCCACAAGGGCATCCGGAGCTGGGCGCGCATCCTGCACGCGCTGTCCGCCCAGTAGTCAGTGCTTGAGCCGATAGCCGGTCGCGAAGATCCACCGGATAACGGCAAGGCACACACCCAGGAAAACCAGCGTCATGGCAAGGCTGACCGCCGGGCTCACGTCCGAAATCTCGAAGAAGCTCCAGCGGAAGCCGCTGATCAGATAGACCACCGGGTTGAATAGCGTGATTTTCTGCCAGAGCGGCGGCAACACGTGGATCGAATAGAAGGTCCCGCCCAGAAAGGTCAGCGGCGTGATAATCAGCAGCGGCACCACCTGCAGCTTCTCGAAATTGTCCGCCCAGATGCCGATGATGAAGCCGAGCAGGCTGAAGGTCGCCGCCGTCAGCACCAGGAAGGTCAGCATCCAGAACGGATGCGCGATCCGGAGCGGCACGAACAGCCAGGACGTGCCGAGGATGATCAGCCCGAGCAGGATCGACTTGGTGGCGGCGGCCCCGACATAGCCGAGCGCAATTTCGAGCCCGGAGACCGGCGCCGAGAGGATTTCGTAAATAGTGCCGACGAAACGGGGAAAGTAGATGCCAAAGGATGCATTCATGGTGCTTTGCGTGAGCAGCATGAGCATGATCAGCCCCGGCACGATGAAGGCGCCGTAAGAAACGCCCTCGATCTCGCTGATGCGCGAGCCGATAGCTGCGCCGAACACCACGAAATAGAGCGAGGTCGAGATTACCGGCGACACGATGCTCTGCCAGATGGTGCGCCGGGTGCGCGCCATCTCAAACCTATAGATTGCCTGGACTGCTCTGAAATTCATTGCCTGTCGCTCACCAGTCCAACGAAAATGTCCTCGAGCGAGCTCTGTGTCGTCTGCAGGTCGCGGAAATGAATGCCGGCCTTGTTGAGATCGGTCAGCAGTGCGGTGACGCCGGTGCGCTCGCCTTGGGTGTCATAGGTGAAGACCAGCTCGTCTCCGCCATTTGCCAGCGCCAGATTATGGGCGGCGAGCTCCGCCGGCACAGCATCGAGCCTCTTCTGCAGATGCAGGATCAACTGCTTGCGGCCGAGCTTGCGCATCAGCTCGTCTTTTTCTTCGACCAGTATGATCTCGCCCTTGTTGATGACGCCGATGCGGTCGGCCATCTCCTCGGCTTCTTCGATGTAGTGGGTGGTGAGGATGATGGTCACGCCCGAGGCGCGCAACATACGCACAACTGCCCACATGTCTTTGCGCAATTCGACATCAACGCCGGCTGTCGGCTCGTCGAGGAACAAGATTTGCGGCTCGTGGCTCAGCGCCTTGGCGATCAACAAGCGCCGCTTCATGCCGCCGGACAGCGTTACGATCTTGTCGTCCTTCTTGTCCCACAGCGACAGCGCTTTCAGCACCGTCTCGATATGGGCGGGGTTGGGCGGCTTGCCGAATAGGCCACGGCTGAAAGTGACCGTTCCCCAAACCGACTCAAAGGCATCGGTGGTCAATTCCTGCGGCACCAGGCCGATCAGAGAGCGTGTGGCGCGATAATTCTTGATGATGTCAAAGCCGGCGACCGTCACCGCGCCTTGCGTGGGATTGACGATGCCGCAGATGATGCCGATCAGCGTGGTCTTGCCGGCGCCGTTGGGCCCGAGCAGCGCGAAAATCTCGCCACTGCGGATGTCGAGATCGATGCCCTTGAGCGCCTGGAACCCGGAGGCGTAGGTCTTCGACAAGTTCGTTATGGAAATGATCGATTGCATGAATGGGCGCAGGCGCTGTGACCGCGGTCATATAGGCCGATCAGTGTAACGTA
>Ga0307442_1000067_pt1 | contig 36258 bp, 32 predicted proteins | sample SalMarWE160430MG_FD_202143 | JGI IMG/M metagenome (GOLD analysis project Ga0307442, IMG submission 202143) | Salt marsh sediment microbial communities from the Plum Island Ecosystem LTER, Massachusetts, United States - WE1604-30 | ecosystem: Environmental > Aquatic > Marine > Intertidal zone >...
CGCGGCCGAGCGAGCGCATGAAGGCCCAGCTCGTCAGCGTGGCGCCGGAGATGATGTCGACCTCGGCGCTCTGCGCGCTGATCACCTCATCGCGCAGCCTCGGCAGCGCGTAGCGGTTGATGCGTACCGACAGCCGCCGATCGGACGGGTATTGCAGAACCGCGATGTCGACGAGCTGGCCGCGCTGCACGATCGCCTGGATCTGAACGAGGCCGTAGTAAGCGTCGACTGCCGGACCGGTATAGGTGCCGTCCGCGAATTGGCCGCTCGGCACGAGCTTCGCGGCGACGCGCGTCACGCCCGCGCTCGCCGGCGGCGCTTGGTAGGTCGGCCGCGGCCGCGGCAGGCGGGCGTCGACGACGGCCGGCGGCGGTGCGGGAGGCAGGTCGGGCGTCTCCGGGGCGATAGGAGCGACAGCCGTCTCGACCGGCGGCAAGGGAGCGGGCTCCGACGTGATAGGTGTCTCCGGCGCCGACGCCACGGCGGGGGCCTTCATGGCGCTCAGCGCCGGAGAGTTTGGCGACGGGAGAATGTCGCCAGACCGCGGGAGGGCGCTCCAATGCTCGCCCTCCGATTCCTCGTCTCCTTCGTCGCGTTCCCACGCGTCGTCGTCCGACCATTCGCGCTCGACCGCGGGCATGATTCGTGCGCTCGGAGTCGCAGTGAAGCTGACGGGAGCCGGACCCTGCTTTTCGATGCTACCGGTCAGGATGTCGGCCGTCCCGGTAAGGGGAGCCAGCGGATCGTCGGAAACGCCCCCCGACTGGCTCCAGACGTAGGCGCCGGATGCGGCAATGACCACGAGGGAAAGGGCGATCTTTTTCATGCGCTTACGCTCTGTCCAAACGGTTGCCCGACCGTCGGCGCGTTATGGCAAAGCGAAGCTGTCAGCCGGCTGACAACCGGCGTCCCCGCCGATTACAAATCGTCCACGTTTGGCGGTTTCGGCGCGGATTGACCTGAATCAATCTGCGAGGCGGGAGAGAGCGCACTATATTGGCGGTTGCGTGGGGCACGACCGATGTTCCTTGTCGGTCGAACGAGGCGCGAGAACCATGGCAATAAGGTCGTTTCTCTATTCAGTGTCGGCGCTTGGCGCCGCATCGCCCGCTTGGTCGCAGACCTGGCCGGACGATCATTGGATGTGGCATTCCCATTGGGGATGGGGTGGCATGTGGGCCGGCGGGCTCGGGATGCTTCTGTTCTGGGGCGTGATCATCCTCCTGATCGTGCTTCTCGTGCGTGGTCTAGGTGGTGGCCGCGCCGAGCGCGGCGCTTCCGCTCCGGGCGCGAATTCCGCGCTCCAGATCCTGCAGGAGCGCTTCGCGCGCGGCGAGATCGACAAGTCGGAATACGAAGAGCGCCGGAAGGTGCTCGCCAGCTAACGCCCCTTCGCTCGCCTATGCGTGTGCGGCGCTGGAGCCCGACTTGACCCGCTGATTACTGCGTGGCACGGCATCCGCCGACTTCCGAGCCGTTCCGACTGGAATTTCGCGTGAGCGCGCCTGCCACCGCCGACGCCAGCCATATGGACCCGCGCCGCTCCTTCCAGGGGCTGATTCTGGCGCTCGAGCGCTATTGGGCGGACTACGGCTGCGTCATCCTGCAGCCCTACGACATGGAGGTCGGGGCCGGCACCTTCCATCCCGCGACGACGCTTCGCGCTCTCGGGCCGCGGCCATGGAACGCCGCCTACGTGCAGCCGTCGCGGCGGCCGAAGGACGGGCGCTACGGCGAGAACCCGAACCGCCTTCAGCACTACTACCAGTTCCAGGTGATCCTGAAGCCGTCGCCGCCCGACCTGCAGGACCTCTATCTTGGCTCGCTCGCCGCGATCGGCATCGACCCGCACGTCCACGATCTGCGCTTCGTGGAGGACGATTGGGAGAGCCCGACGCTCGGCGCCTGGGGCCTCGGCTGGGAGTGCTGGTGCGACGGCATGGAGGTGTCGCAGTTCACTTATTTCCAGCAGGTCGCCGGCTTCGAATGCGCGCCGGTCTCCGGCGAGCTGACTTACGGGCTGGAGCGCCTCGCCATGTACGTGCAAGGCGTCGACAACGTCTACGACCTGAACTTCAACGGGCGCGAGGGGAACGAGAAGGTCACCTACGGCGACGTGTTCAAGCAGGCCGAGCAGGAGTATTCGCGCTTCAACTTCGAATTCGCCGACACGCAGACGTTGAAGCGGCACTTCGAAGATGCCGAGCGCGAGTGCGCGGCGCTGCTCGAGGCCGGCAAACCGGAGGACGGGGGCGTGCACAGGCTGGCGCTTCCCGCCTACGACCAGTGCATCAAGGCGAGCCACGTTTTCAACCTGCTCGATGCGCGCGGTGTGATCTCCGTCACAGAGCGGCAGAGCTATATCTTGCGCGTCCGAAATCTGGCAAAATCCTGTGGAGCGGCTTGGCTTGAGACTGCCGGCGGGGGACGTTTGGGATGATTGACGAGAGCCGGGGAGCGCGCGAAATCAGCGCGGAAACGGCCGGCCGCGACAAGCAGAAGTCTGCTCACAAGACCTCGATGCTGTTCTCCGCGACGGGCTGGACCTTCAACGTTCGCCTCGGCCGCAGTGGGCGCGAGGAGGGCGAGGGCGTCATCCTCGTCGGCGAGATCACCTATCGCACCGGTGATGGAGACCGCCGCTCCCACCCGGGGCGCGCCATGATCGTGAAGGCCGATGCCCGTAAGCGGCTCGACCTGGTTCTGGCGCCGCAGGACGCGGTCCTGACGATACCGCTCGAGCCCTTCGCCTTGCAGCGATTGCAGGATCGGTTGAAGGACCTGGTCTCAGCGCATGGCATGGCCGTGCGCATCGGCTTCTCGGCAGAGGAATCGCCCGAGCGGCAGGTGCTCGAAGCCGTCGACTTCGCCTTTTCCTCGCCTTCGCGACCGGCTGCGGACGCGCGCCCGGCTAATTTCCGCGACCGCTAGGAAGCGGTTCTGCGGGCGGCGGCCCGCTTCTGAGCCGTCAGCAAATTTTGAGCGGCCGCCGCCGGCACGGCCTCGCTGAACAAGAAGCCCTGACCCTGCGTGCAGCCTTCGGTGATGAGGAGCTCGCGCTGCTCGGGCTCCTCGATGCCTTCCGCCGTGATCGTCAGCCCGAGGCCGCGGCCGAGCTCGAGGATGGTGCGCACGAAGAGCATCCGGTCGGCGCTCTCGCCCATGCTCTGCACGAAGCTGCCGTCGATCTTGAGCTCGTCGAAGGGGAGGCGCCTGAGCCTCGACAGGGTCGAATATCCCGTGCCGAAGTCGTCGAGCGCGATACGCACGCCGAGCGATCTCAGGTTCTCCAGGAAAGCGCGCACCTTTTCAGTGTCGGCTCGAAGCGCATGCTCGGTGATCTCGAGCTCGAGCCGGCTTGCGGGCAGGCCAGTCTCCGCCAGGATGTTGGCCAGCTTCAGCCCGAACGAGGCGCTGTCGATCAGGAGCGCCGAGAGGTTGACCGCGAGCGTCACCTTTGACGGCCACGAACATGCGTCGCGGCACGCCTGCTCGAGGATCGTCTCGGTCAATTGGGCAATGAGGCCACGCTCCTCCGCCAGCGCGACGAAGATGGTCGGCGCAACGTCGCCCCGCGTCCCGTGATGCCAGCGCGCGAGCGCCTCGAACTTCAAGATATCGCCGGTCTTCAGGTCGACGATCGGCTGGCACGATCTGCTTCGTGGCCAACGCCTCCGAGAGATCGCACTCCAGCTTGACGCGCTCGGTCAGCTCGCCGTCCATCGACGGCTCATAGACCGCGAAAGACGAGCCGCGGTCGCGCTTGGCGCGATAGAGCGCGGTGTCCGCGCACCGCAAGTATTCTTCAGGATGCTCGGCGCTTTCCTTGATCAACGTGATCCCTACGGAGACACTGAGAAGCTGCTCGACGCCGGCCGTGATGATTGGCGCGTCGATTGCATCGATCGCGTCTTGAGCGATGCGCGCTGCCTCGTCTTCGCCGGCGATGTCGCGCGCAAGCAGCGCAAACTCGTCGCCGCCGATCCGTGCCGGCAGCATCCGCTCGCCGCTGACGGACCGCAGCCGTTGCGCGACTGCCTTCAGGGCCTCGTCGCCCGCGGCGTGGCCGAAGACGTCGTTGATCTGCTTGAAACCGTCAAGGTCGAGCAGGAACACGGCGCTGCGAGCGTCGTTGCCCTTGATTGCCGACAGCGCCTCGTGAAAGCGGCGCCGGTTCGGCAGACCGGTCAACTGGTCCTGCTGGGCGAGCGCGAGAGCATGCCGCTCGGCGGCGAGCCGCAGCGAAAGCCCGCGGCGCTGGTCCTGGATTCGCCGGATGCCGAAGGCGATGAAGGCGAGGCCTGCGATCGTCAGCGTGACCGACAGCTCGTCGATCTGGGCGCCTTCGTGATGCCGGCTAAAGTCATAGAGCCGCTCGAAGAGATCCATGTTGAACGTCACGGCGCGCACGGCGATGGCGAAGCCGAGGATCGCGAGCAAGTCGACGACGACGCGACGTCCGGCCCGCGTCTTCAGCCAGTCTCTGATCCGAACGACGCTTGGCAGCATGGGTCTTCTGGTTGCACCGGTTTCATTTTTGGCCGCCACACGCAAAGCTTCCGTTAATTTCGACCTGGGAGTTTCGGCATCCGGCGGCGGGATTGGCGGCATTTCCCTTTTCCGCCGGTCCGGGCATATTGATACGCCGGCATACGAACCCGGCTCCGTCTGAAGGGAGAGGCCCCCCATGACGTTCTGGATCATTGTCGCGGTGATTGCCGCGGCCGTCCTTTACGCCGTCTTCATCTACAACAAGCTGGTGTCGACCCGGCAGATGAGCGAGGAGGCGTGGAGCGGCATCGACGTACAGCTCAAGCGCCGCGCCGACCTCGTCCCCAACTTGATCGAGACCGTGAAGGGCTACGCCAGCCACGAGCGGGGCGTCTTCGACGAGGTGACGGAGCTGCGCACGCGCGCGCAGTCTGTCCCCCCGGGCGACGTCGAGGGGCGCGCCAAGGCGGAGACCGCGCTGTCGCTCGGCCTCGGCCGGCTGCTCGCGGTGGCGGAGAACTATCCGGAGCTCAAGGCGAGCACGAACTTCCTCGAGCTGCAGAAGGAGCTCGGCAATCTGGAAAGCGAGATCCAGATGGCGCGCCGCTATTACAATGGCGCCGTGCGCAACCTGAACACGATGGTCCAGTCGTTCCCGAGCAATCTCGTCGCCAGCCGGTTCGGCTTCTCGAAGCGCGTCTATTTCGAAATCGAGGAGCCCGGCGACCGTGCCGTGCCGAAGGTTTCGTTCCAGACCTGAGGCACCTGTGGCGCTTACGGTGGAAAACCTCAACAGATTGCAGCCGCGCGCCTTAACCTCCCCCTTGAGGGGAGGTCGAGATTTGCGAGCCGCAGGCGATGCAGATCTCGGGAGGGGGGCAGGCGCATCGACGTTGCTCCCCCCTCCCGAAACCGGCTTCGCTCCACTCGCCGCTTTCGACCTCCCCACAAGGGGGAGGTTACGCGGTTTCAGCGTTGCGCTTCGGCTCGTCGTGCTGATGCTGGCGCTCGTCTTCGTCGCCGCGCCGGCGGCGGCCGAGGAGGTGATCGAACAGTATCGCTCCGACATCACGGTGGCGCGCGACGGCACGCTCCATGTCGCGGAGACCATCAAGGTCCGCGCGGAGGGCGACAAGATCAAGCGCGGCATCTACCGCGACTTCCCGCTCACCTTCGAGGACGCCGACGGCAAGGTCCACGAGGTCGGCTTCAAGCTCCTCTCGGTAACGCGCGACGGAAAGCCTGAGCCGCATTTCACCCAGAGCCAGGGCGAATACGTCCGCATCTACGCCGGCGAGGAGAGCGTGTTCCTCGAGCCCGGCCAGAGCTACACCTACGTCTTCACCTACGAGACGGACCGCCAACTCCGCTGGTTCGACAACCACGCCGAGCTCTATTGGAACGTCACCGGCAACGCCTGGGACTTTCCGATCCTCTCGGCGTTCGTCCGCGCGACGCTTCCGGAGAAGGCCGCGCCGGTGCGCTGGACGGCCTATACGGGGCGCTACGGCGAGCGCGGCGCCGACTGGCGCGGCGCCGTCACCGACGGCGTTCTCGCAATCGAGACCACGCGCCCGCTTGCCTCCGGCGAGGGCTTCACCATCGTCGCGGAAATTCCGCAGGGTCTCGTCACGCCGCCATCGAGCGCCGACGAAGCGCGCTACTTCCTCCGCGACAATCGCGCCTGGATCATCGGCGGAGCCGGCCTCGTGCTGGTGTTCGGCTATTACCTCGCCGCGTGGAACGCGGTCGGCCGCGACCCGAAGCCCGGCACCATCATCCCGCTCTTCCATCCGCCCGAGGGCGTTTCGCCCGCGCTCGCCGGTTACGTCCAGAATTGGGGCTTCGGCATGAACGCGCGGCGCGAGTTCACTGCCGCGGCGCTGTCGCTCGCCGTCAAGGGCCTCGTCATCTTCGACGAGCGGAAGGACGAGGAGCTGACGCTCGAGCGGACCAAGGCGGAATGGCCCGGCGGCTACGACGCCCTGCCGCCCGGCGAGCGCGAAATCCTTCGCTGGGTCAACAAACATGACGGCCGTGGCCGCATCGCGCAGGCCAACGCGACATCGGTCGCGAGCGTCATGGAGAACTTCCGCAAGAGCATCGATGCGGAGAACAAGCAGAAATTCTTCCGGCGGAACACGCTCTATTTCGTCGGCGGGCTCATCCTGACCGTCCTGGTGTTCGTGTTGATCATCGTCTTCGGCGGCTTGCGCGGGCTGGAGGTCGGGATGCTGTTCCCCGTCGCATTTGCGGGCGGCGTCTTCGGAATGGTCGTATTCCCGGTTTTGCGGACGCTTCTCTCCGGCTCATCGTTCTTCGACGTCGTGAAGGCCGGATTCTCGCTGGTCGTCGCGCTCGGCTTCCTCGCCGCTTTCGCCGGTAAGTTCCTCGCGAGCGCCGCCGGCAACCCCTATGGCGTCGTCCACACGGTCACGAGCTTCATCGCGGAACACCCGTTTCCGGTTGCGCTCGTGCTGACCTTTCCGGCGCTGAACGGGCTCTTCCTCTATCTGCTTCGCGCGCCGACCACGCTCGGCCGCCCGGTGATGGACCAGCTCGCCGGCTTCCGTATGTATCTCGAAACGGCGGAATCCGGCCGGCTCAACATCGCCGACGCGCCGGATATGACGACGGAACGCTTCGAGGCGCTGCTTCCATATGCGGTCGCGCTCGACGTGGAGAAGCCCTGGGCCGACGCCTTCGCCGCGGCGCTGAAGCGCGCGCATCCCGACGATCCCGACCCGATCGCCACGTACTACAATCCCACTTGGCGGCATGGCGGGAGGTGGTCGAGCGATAGCTTCGGCCGCAGCATCTCCTCCGCCGTCACCGGTGCGACGGGGGCGCTCGCCGCGTCCATGCCGCGCAGTTCGTCTGGTTCGTCGGGGTTCTCGGGCGGCGGCGGCTCGGGCGGCGGGGGAGGCGGCGGCGGTGGCGGCGGCTGGTAGCCGCAACGCGAGCCTCCCATTGTCGCAGACGGGACGCCGTTCCGAAGCTTGCGCGGCCTAGGTTGATCTGATTTCCGTCCGCAGCGAGTGGCGGAAGAGTCGTATCGCCCGCGGGGGAATCGGATCGGAATGCCTGGCGAGTCCTATCGTCTGCCGCGGGGCGGCGTCGTCGACCGGACGCGGACGTTGAGCTTCCGCTTCGCCGGCCGCGCGCTCAAAGGTCATCCTGGCGATACGCTCGCCTCCGCGCTCCTCGCCAACGGCGTCCATCTCGTCGCGCGCTCGTTCAAGTATCACCGCCCGCGTGGCATCCTCGCCGCCGGCAGCGAAGACCCGGCGGCGCTGGTCGAGATCGGCGAGCGCAGCCGCAGCGATCCGAACACGCGCGTCACCGAGCAGGAGCTCTACGATGGGCTCGACGCGCGTCCGCAGAATTGCTGGCCGTCGCTCTCGTACGACGTCGGCGCGGTGAACGACTGGATCGCGCCGTTCATTCCCGCCGGCTTCTACTACAAGACCTTCAAGGGCTGGCCCGGCTGGATGAACTTCGAGCCGATGATCCGCAGCGCCGCCGGGCTCGGCCGAGCGCCCGCCGCGCCCGACCCCGACCGCTACGAGGCGGTCAACCGCCACTGCGACGTGCTCGTCGTCGGCGGAGGGCCGGCGGGGCTGATGGCCGCACTCGCCGCGGGCCGCGCCGGTGCGCGCGTGATCCTCTGCGAGGAAACCGCGGCGCTCGGCGGCACGCTGCTTTCGCGCAATCCGGAAGTCCTGACGCTCGACGGCAGGCCGCCGGCCGAGTGGATCGCCGATGTCGCGGCGGAGCTTGTCGACATGCCGGAGGTGACGGTCCTGACCCGCACGACCGCGTTCGGCTATTACGCGCAGAACTTCATCGGGCTCTGGGAGCGCGTCGGCGACCACATGCCGGCTATCGGCCCCGGCCAGCCGCGCCAGCGGCTCTGGCGCGTGCGTGCCAAAGAGGTGGCGCTCGCCGCGGGCTCGATCGAGCGTCCGCTCGTCTTTCACGAGAACGACCGGCCGGGCATCATGCTCGCCGGCGCCGTGCGCACCTACATGCATCGCTACGGCGTGCTGCCGGGGAAGCGCATCGTCGTCGCCACCAACAACGATTCCGGCTGGGACGCGGCGCTCGACATCGCAAAGGTGGGCGGCGAGGTGGCGGCGGTCATCGACCTGCGCTCGGAAATGGCGCCGGTGCATCTCACCGAGGCGGCGCGGCTTGGAATTGCCATCTACGGCAACGCCACGATCGTCGCCACGTCGGGCGGGCAGCGGATCAGCAGCGTCGCGGTGCGGCCGATGCAGACAAAGGTCGGCGCGAAGCCGGTCGAGATCGAATGCGACCTGCTTGCCGTCGCCGGCGGGTGGGCGCCGAACGTCGCGCTCTTCGCGCAGTCGCGCGGAAGGCTCCGTTACGACGATCAGATCGAGGCGTTCCGGCCGGAGCGCTCCTGGCAGCGCGCGCATTCCGCGGGTGCTGCGAACGGCTATTTCGGCATGGCGGAGTGCTTCGTGGAGGGCGCGCGGGCCGGCGTCGAGGCGGCGAAGGCCGCGGGCTTCGACGCCAAGATGCCGACGCTTCCGGGCGTCCCGCCGAGCGGGCAGATCGGGCAGGGGCCGATCCGCGTCGTTCCCGAGCTTCCGTCGAACCGCCCGAAGCACAAGGTGCGCGCCTGGATCGACCTTCAGGACGACGTGACGACGAAGGACCTCGGACTCGCGGTGAAAGAGGGCTACCGCTCGGTCGAGCACGCCAAGCGCTACACCACGTCGGGCATGGGCACGGACCAGGGCAAGGTCGCGAACCTGAACGCCTTCGGCTTCCTCGCCTCGGTGCGGGGCGAAACGATCCCGGCGATCGGCACCACGACCTTCCGCCAGCCGTATAAGCCGGTGACGTTCGCCGCGCTCGCCGGCCAGCATGTCGGCGCGCTCTTCGCGCCGCGCCGCACCACGCCGATGCACGATTGGCATCGCGAGAAAGGCGCTGTCTTCGAGCCGGTCGGCGACTGGCTTCGCGCCCGCGCCTATCCGAAGGCGGGCGAGAGCTTCCACGAGGCCGTGCAGCGCGAGGTGAAGGCGGCGCGCACGACGGTCGGCGTGCTCGACGCCACGACCCTCGGCAAGATCGACGTGAGGGGGCCGGACGCGCGCGAGTTCTTGAACCGCATCTACACCAACGCCTGGATCAAGCTCGGCATCGGGAAATGCCGCTACGGGCTGATGCTCGGCGAGGACGGCATGGTGATGGACGACGGCGTCACCGCCTGCCTCGCCGACGACCATTTCCACATGACGACGACGACCGGCGGCGCCGCGCGGGTGCTTTCGAAGCTCGAGGACTACCTCCAGACCGAGTGGCCGGACCTGAAGGTCTATCTGACCAGCGTCACCGAGGAATGGGCGGTCGCGGCGATCTGCGGGCCGGAGAGCCGCAAGCTCATGGAAGAGCTCCTGGACGACCTCGATCCCGATCCGGAGACGTTCGAGTTCATGACCTGGCGCGACGCGCATGTCGGCGGGGTGCCGGTGCGCGTCTTCCGCATCTCTTTCACCGGCGAGCTCTCCTACGAGATCAACATCCGGGCGACCTACGGCCGCTGGCTCTGGGACCAGGTCACGGAGAGGGGCGCCAAATACGGGATCGTGCCTTACGGCACCGAGGCGATGCATCTTCTTCGCGCCGAGAAGGGTTTCGTCATCGTCGGGCAGGAGACCGACGGGACGGTGACGCCCATCGACCTCGGTTATGGTGGCATGGTCAAAAAGTCGGCCGATTTCGTCGGGCGGCGCTCGCTCTTCCGCGCCGACACGGTGCGCGAAGACAGGCGGCAGCTCGTCGGGCTGCTCACCGCCGACCCCAAGGTCGTGCTGATGGAGGGCGCGCAGATCATCGGTAGCGAGGCGGAGAGCGCGCCGCCCATGCCGATGCTCGGGCACGTCACGTCGAGCTATTTCAGCCCCAATCTCGACCGCTCGATCGCGCTGGCGCTGGTGAAGAGCGGGCGAAGCCGCAGGGGCGAACGGCTGTGGGCCTCACGCAAGGACGGCGCGCCGATCCCCGTCACCGTGACCGGCACCGACTTCCTTGCCGCGCGGGAGAAGGCCGATGGCTGATGCTCATCCTTCCAATCCTGTCCGCCGCTCCCCGCTTCATCACCGCAAGCCGATCGAAGGCGAAGGTGACACGATCCTGATCGCCGAGCGGCCGTTCCTGGGCAAGGCCATCCTTCGCGCCGACAAGGATGAGGCTGTGGGACCGCTCCGCGACGCCTTCGGGCTCGGGCTTCCCTTCGATTCGCTGACGAGCTCGACCGGCGACGGCATGTCCTTCCTCTGGCTTGGGCCGGACGAATGGATGATCGTGACGGAGCCGGAGGAGAGCGAGGAGCGCTTCGGCCGGGCGGAGCAGGCGCTCGCCGGCATCCACCATCAGCTCGTGAAGGTCGGCGACTATTATACGGCGATTGAGGTCTCCGGACCGAGGGCTCGGGAGGCGCTGATGAAGCTGACGACGCTCGACCTTCATCCGCGCGCATTCAGGGCGGGGATGGTCGCCGGCTCGATGTTCGGCCGGACGCAGGCGACGCTTTGGCAGGTGAGGGACGGCGCCGAGGAGGGCGGACCGAACTTCCGCCTCATCGTCCGCTGGTCGATGGCCGATTATCTCTGGTGCCTGATCGCCGACGCCGCGCGCGAATTCGGGGCGCCCGAAGAGCGCCCCGTCGCAGGCGAGCAGTTGACCGTCTGATCAGACGGCGCGGGCTATCATCTCGATGGGCGCAAACGTTCCGGCTTGCAGCGTCTTCATGGCGTTGCCGAGCCGTTCCGGCGTGGCCGGCCCCATGACGATATGAAGGCCGAGGGCGGGCGCACCGTGCACCGCCGCCTTCTCCCGCATCTCGCTTGCGAGCCGCAGAGTTAGATCGCGCTGGCTTCGCTCCAACTCGATCTTGAAGCCTGCGGACTGAAGCAGCCGGCGATAGGTCTCCGGCGTCTCCATGAAGCTCGTCTCGATGGTATCCGCCCAGGGCTCCGGGTAGAGGATCGGGTCGGTGGTGATCTGCATGATGTCGTAGACGCCGAAACGCCCGCCAGGCTTGAGCACGCGGCGCGTCTCGGAGAAGAGCGTCGCCTTGTCGGCGATGTTCATGCCGACGTGGACGAGCGTGGCGGCGTCGAAGGCCCCATCGTGAAACGGCATTGCGAGCGCGCTCCCGCGCTTGAACGAGACGCGGTCGGCAAGGCCGCAGCGCTTGGTCAGCGCCTGCGCGACCTTCACGAACTCCTCGGTGAGGTCGAGTCCGGTCACCTGGCAGCCGTGCACATCTGCGAAATAGCGGGCGGGGCCACCGATGCCGCTCCCGATGTCGAGCACCGTTTCACCGGCCTTGAGGCCGAGCGAGTTGCCGAGCTCCTCGGTGGCGGCGCGCCAGCCGAAATGAAACTCGTCGGCGGCGGCGAGATCGGCTGGAACAAGCTTGTCGATGTTTTTTCCGCTGGTTTCGAGGGCGTCCAGGATGGCGCGCTCAAGCCCGCCGCGTGTGTAGTGCTTCGCGACTTCCTGCTCGGTGCTCAAAGGGGGTATCCAAATGCGGCCGACGGCTTCGGCTAGCGGCGGGACGCTACGCCTACGCCGGTTTCCGGTCGAGCGAATTCGGGGCGCCCGAAGAGCGCCCCGTCGCAGGCGAAATCCTTACGATCGGATAGACGGGCTCAGCGCCCAACGCCGAAGAGCCGCACGGCCTCGTCGATGCCGGGCTCGCCCAGCATGGAATGGCTGAAGCGGTGGCGGGCCGTCGCGGAGGCCTCGCTCACAAGCCGGACGGCCTGTGCAGTGCGCCGGTGACGGAGAGTCGAAAGTAGCGAACGGAACGTGTTCATGGCGCGTCTCTTTGAGTTCGAATCCTGTCGGCGCCAGGCCGGCGTCGACGCCGCGCACATGCTCCGGCAAAGATTAAAAAACAAGCACTTCCGCGTCGCGAATTGCAGCTCGCGCTGCGACATGCTGTCACCATCCCGTCAGCCCTGCGACGGTCAGGAGCGCGGGTAATCCGGCTGGGCTTCCGGCGCGGCTCGGGCGAAGGCGTCGAGCCGGCGGCAGGCTCCGTCGATGGCGACGAGAAGCGGGTAGGGGGACAGGTCGCATTCGAAGCGTCGGGCGTTGTCCATTTGCGGGACGAGGCAGGCTTCGGCGAGCCCCGGCCGCTCCCCGAAGCAGAAGGGAAACGGCTTTTCGCGGCGGGCGAGTTGCGCCTCGAGGCTGGCGAGGGCCTTGGCCGCCCAATGGTGGTACCAGGCTCGGACTTGCGCCTCGTCGGCGCCGATCACGTCGGAGAGGTAGCGGCGGACCCGGTTGTTGTTGATCGGATGCAGGTCGGCCGCGATCAGGTTCGCGAACGAGCGGGCCTCGGCCCTGAGCATCGGGTCTTCGGGCAGCACGCTCGGCTCGGGGAAGAGATCCCCCAGGAGGTCGACGATGGCCATCGACTGTGCGACGAACCGCCGGTCGATTTCGAGCGCCGGCATCAGCCCCTGCGGATTGATCCGCCTATAGTCGTCGGACGAGAGTGACGGGATGGCGACGTACTCGTAAGCGATGCCTTTCAGGTTGAGGACGATGCGCACCCGCTGACCGGCGGAGTTCTGATAGCGCGTGTGGAGTCGCAGCTTCATCGCGGTCGGAAGCTGATCCCTTCTTCGAGGCCGGCGTCGAGCAGCCATTCGGCCAGCGCCTCGGCAAGGCTCCGCAGCACCCAAAGATCGAACCGTGTTCTCCTGCGGCGGATCATCAGGACGTCAATGTGATGGATCATCGTCGCCGCGACGCGCCCGACAGGGAAGGCGGCGTCAGCCAGGTCGAGCGCGACGCATTTCTGCAGCACGTCCGCTGCTGCCTCGCCCTCGAGCGAGAGGATCGCACGGCCGTGACTGAGATCGGTCACGGCGCCGGCCGAGGCCGGGATCAGGTCCGTGAGGCGGGTAGGAAGGTCGGCGTCGGGGCCGGTGACCATGAAGCGCCCCGGCGCCACATACGCGACGAGGTAGCTGCCTCGGTCTGATGCCTTGCCGATCGGCGGAATCTCGCCGAGCGGCAGGGTGGCGAGCGCATCGGTCACCGCTTGCGCCGTTATTGGCCACGCCTGCACCTGCACGAGCGCGCGCACGGGAGCCTCGCCGAGCGTGACCCGCCCGCCGCCGTCTGAGACGGCGATTCCGGCGAGTGCGGAGAGAGCCTCAGCCATGCATGCGGCTCCCGTCCTTATCGATGAAGCAGGGGTCGACGACCTCGACCGGCCCGTGCGTGCCGCGGAGCGGATCGGCGGCGTAGAGGGTCTCGCCGTGCCGCACATGCCCGCGCTCGAGCAGCGCCAGGGCGATGTAGATATCAAGTCGCGGGCTGAAGCACATCGCGGTGACATGGCCCTCGCTGCGGCCGGGCTCTTTGGCCTCCGCGCCGGCGACGAGATGGGCGCCGCCGAGGATCGGTTTGCCGTCGAGCGACTTCAGCCCGACGAGCTGCTTTCGTCCCGCATCAGTGAGGGCGGGGCGGAGCGCCAGCGGCCTTCCGACGAAGTGCTTCTTCGTCGAGAACATCTTCTGAAGGCCAAGATCGTGGACCGTCGCACGGCCGTTGATCTCTGCGCCGGTGACGTGTCCCTTCTCGATGCGGAGCGCCCCGAGCGCTTCGAGGCCGTAGGGCTCGACGGAGAATTCCTTTCCGGCTTCGAGCAGTTTCTCCCAGACGATGAGCGCGTGGTTCGAGCCGGAATAGACCTCGTAAGCGCGCTCGCCGGAGAAAGAGAGCCGCGCCACGATGGCCTCCACGCCGGCGCAGCGGCCGGTGCGCACGCCCATGAAAGGCAGGCCCTCGTCGCCGACGTCGATGCCGTCGAGCGCCTTTTGCAGGAGATCGCGGCTCTTCGGACCGGCGACCGCGACGCCCGCCCATTGGTCCGTGACGGAAGCGAGCGACACCTTGAGGTCCGGCCAGGCGATAGCGAGCAGCACCTCCAGGTGCTCCATCACCGGCCCGGCATTCGCGGTGGTGGTCGTCATCAGGTAGCGGTTCTCGGTGAGCCGCCAGGTCGTGCCGTCGTCGAAGAGGAAGCCGTCGTCGCGAAGCATCAGGCCGTAGCGCGCCTTGCCGACGGGAAGCGTCGAGAATGTGTTGGTGTAGACACGGTCGAGGAACGTCGCCGCGTCCGGTCCCTGCACGTCGATCTTGCCGAGCGTCGAGACGTCGGTGATGCCGACGGAGGTGCGGACGGCCTTCGCCTCGCGCACATAAGCCTGCTCGACCGTCTCGCCGGGCCTGGCGTAGACGCGCGGCCGCTGCCAGAGGCCCACATTCATCATCTCCGCGCCCGCTTTGACATGCCAGTCGTGGAGCGGCGTGCGTCGAAGCGGTTGAAGATGCGCGCCGCGCGCCCTGCCGACGAGCGCGCCGAGGCTGACCGGGTTGTAGGGCGGGCGGAAGCGCGTCGTGCCGACTTCGGGCACGGGAAGGCCGCGCTCCTTGGCGAGGATGGCAAGCCCGTTCAGGTTCGAGGTCTTGCCCTGGTCTGCCGCCATTCCGAGCGTGGTGTAGCGCTTCAGATGCTCGACGGACTCGAAGCCTTCGCGCTGCGCCAGCCTGACGTCCGACGCCGTCACATCGTTCTGCAGGTCGACGAAGGCCTTTCCCTTCGCGGGAATCTCGAAGAGCGGAAGCAGGTTGTCGGCACCGGTGATTGACGGCGCCTTGCCGGCGGCGTCTGCTTTGAACCCGCAGGCGCGCGCGGCTTCGGCACCGGCGCGCTCTCCGTCGGCGGCGACCGCCGCCGCGTCGAAGACGCCGCGCATCGAGCCCGCCGCAATCCATTTCTCCCGTGCCGTTCCGGGCACGAAAGCGTGGATCGCCTCGTCGTATTCGGGTGGTCCGCCGGCCTGGCTGGCGAGATGGATGAGCGGGTTCCAGCCCGCAGCAACGGCGAGCCCGTCGCATCTCAAGCCTCGCGCCGCGCCCGATGCCTTGTTTGTCTCCAAGTCGAAGGCCTCGACCCGAATCGACGAGAGCGCCGTCCTGCCCGAGATCGCCGTGACCACGTGGCCCGGAAGGGACTCCGCGCCGGTCTCCGCCAGCTCCGCCGCAAGTGTCGACGGCGCCTCGCGTCGAGGATCGACGACGGCGCGGACGGCGACGCCGGAACGGGCGAGAGCGGCGGCGCGGCGCCAGCCTTCGTCATTGTTGGTGAAGACGACGAGGTTGCGGCCGACCGCCGCGCCGTGGCGCCGCGCATAGGCGAGCGCGGCGCCGGCGAGCATGACGCCGGGTGTGTCGTTTCCCGGAAAGACGAAAGGCCGCTCGAGCGCGCCGGTCGCGAGCACCACGTGCTTCGCCTCGATCCGCCAATGCCGCTGCCGCGTCTTTGCATCATCGGCCGGCGCGACACGCTCGACCGCGCCGAGCACGTTGTCGTCGTAATAGCCGTAGACGGAGACGCGCGTGAGCTGACGGACATTGTCGAGGGCATTGAGCGCCGAGGTGGCGCGGAAGAGCCAGTCGTTCGCATTCTCCTCGCCGATCGCGTCTTCGAGATCGAGCGCGCCGCCGACGACGGGATTCTCGTCGCAAAGGATCACGCGGGCGCCGGACTGACCCGCCGCCAGAGCCGCGGATATCCCCGCCGGCCCGCCGCCCACCACGAGCACGTCGCAGAAGGCGTGCGCCCTCTCGGTGCGGTCGGGGTCGGGCGCGAAGCTCGCCTTGCCCAGCCCGGCGGCGCGACGGATCGACGGCTCGTAGAGCCTCCAGCCGCGGCGGCCCGGACCCATGAAGGTCTTGTAATAGAAGCCCGCGGCGATGAAGGGCGAGAACCAGCCGTTGACCGCGTTGAGATCGTGCTCCACCGACGGCCAGGCGTTCTGGCTCCTGACCACGAGACCGTTGGCCGCCTCGATGATCGTCGCCTTCGCGTTGGGCTCGACCGAGCCGCGGCGGCCGAGCGTGACGAGTGCGCTAGGCTCCTCCGAGCCGGCGGAGAAGACGCCGCGCGGTCGGTGATATTTGAACGAGCGCGCCACGGTCGTGTGGCCCGCGGCGATGAGCGCGGAGGCAATGGTGTCGCCGGCGAAGCCAGGGATGCCTGCGCCGTCGAAGGAGAAACGGAGCGGACGCGTGCGGTCGACGCGGGAGCCGCCTCGCGGCAGGCGAAAGCCTGGCATCAGCCGCTCTCCCTGAGGGCCCACGGGCCGACGAGACGCACGGCTGAGATGTCGTGCGTCTCCGTGTTTCGCGTCACCACCATGAACTGCCGGCAGCCGTGCACGTGCTGCCAGTACTCCTCGTGCGGCCCGCGCGGGTTGCGGCGGTCGTAGACGTAGGCCGCCCAGCGCTCCGCGTTGTCGCTCGAGATCAGCGGGCGAAGCCGCGTCGCGTCGCCACCATAGACGAACTCGCCATGGTCTCTGAGACCGCAGACGGGGCAGGGGATCAGCATCAGTGCAGCCGCGGCACGGGGCCGGTGCCCCATTCGTCGATGGGCCGGCCCTGATGGAAACGCTCGAGCGTGAAGGCGGCGTTCAGCTCGTGCGGGGCGTCGTTGGCGATCGTGTGCGCGAAGCACCAGCCGGACGCAGGCGTTGCCTTGAAGCCTCCGTAGTTCCAGCCGGCATTGAGATACATGCCGGGAAGCGGACCGACCGTGATGATCGGGCTTCCGTCCATGGTCATGTCGACGAGCCCGCCCCAGCTTCTGACCAGCCGCACCTTGCCGACGTTCGGGAACACCGCGAGGAGCTCCGCCGCCACCTCGTGCACGATCGGCAGGTTCCCGCGCTGGGCGTAGGAATTGTAGTAGTCCAGGTTGCCGCCGTAGACGAGCCCGCCTTTGTCCGACTGCGAGACGTACATGTGGCCGGCCCCGAAGGTGACGACGCAGTTGACGAGCGGCTTCAAGGGCTCGGTGACGAAGGCTTGCAGGATGTGGCTTTCGATCGGGAGCCTGTCGATTCCGGCCTTGCGCATGACCTCCGACGTGTTGCCGGCGACCGCGACGCCGATCTTCCGCGCACGGATCGTGCCGCGGCTCGTGACGACGCCGTCGATGCGGTCGCGCTCCTTGATGAAGCCCGTCACCTCGCAATTTTCGAGAATGTCGACGCCGAGCCGGTCGGCCGCGTGCGCGAAACCCCAGGCGACCGCGTCGTGCCGCGCCGTGCCGCCGCGGGATTGAAGCAGGCCGCCGACGACGGGAAAGCGCGCCTTGTCGGAAAGGTCGAGACCCGGGCAGAGCTTGGCGATCCGGTCCGGCATCAGCAGCTCAGAGTCGATGCCGTTGAGCCGCATGGCGTTGCCGCGCTCGGCATATTCGTCGAGCTGCGTCGGCGAGTGCGCGAGATTGAGCACGCCACGCTGCGAGAACATGACGTTGTAGTCGAGCGCGTGGCTGAGGCCTTCCCAGAGCTTCAGGCTCTTCTCATAGAAATTATGGTTCTCCGGCAGGAGATAGTTGGAGCGCACGATGGTCGTGTTGCGGCCCACGTTGCCCTGGCCGATCCAGCCGCGCTCGACCACCGCCACGTCGCGGATGCCGTGCTCCTTGGCGAGATAGAAGGCGGTCGCGAGCCCATGCCCGCCGCCGCCGACGACGATCACGTCGTAGGACGGCTTCGGCTCGGCCTTGCGCCACGTCGGCCGCCAGCCCTTGTTGCCGGTCAGCCCATGGCGGAGCACGGAGAAGATCGAATACTCGGCCATCGGCCCCCAAATGGATCAGAGCGTAGATCAGAACGCCATCCGACCTGGAGCGGCGTTCCCGGTCAATGCCCTGTCTGGCGCTTTCCTCTCCGGCATATGACGCGCCTTGGCCGATTACCTCCGCGCCGGATGCGACAGACGGTGCCGCATGTGTCCGCTTGGATGCGAGCTCTGCGTGCTTCGAGGCTCGCTTCGCTCGCGCCTCAGCATGAGGAAGGTGGATGCAGGCCGCCAACCACCCTCATCCTGAGGTGCCCGAGCGAAAGCGAGGGGCTCGAAGGACGCACGACGATGGCGCAGGCGCCGGCTCTCATCCCGCCATCGCCTCCAGTCTGATCCGAGCGATCTTGTCGATCTCCGAAAGCGCTGCCCTGAATTCCGTCTCGCTGTCGTTGTCGATCCGCTTCTCGAACGCGGCGAGGATATCGCCGCGCGTCTTGCCGGAGACCGCCAGGATGAACGGGAATCCGAACTTCGCCTTGTAGGTCTCGTTGAGGTCCTGGAAGCGCAGGAATTCGTCCGGCGTGCACTGGTCGAGCCCGGCGCCCGCCTGCTCCGACCGGGAGGCCGCCGTAAGCTCCCCTATGGCAAGCCGGCCGGCGAGATCGGGATGGTTTCCGATGAGCTTCAGCTTCGCCGGGTGGTCGAGCGCGGCGGCAACCTCAGCCATCGCGGCTGCAAGGCCCTCAGGCGTGTCGGTTTCAGACGAAAGGCCGTTCCCGAAGGCACGCATAGCGATCTCCGGGAAGTGCTCGTAGACGCCGCCGAATTTGTCGACGAAAGCGGCATATTCCATCTTCCGCGGCGGCGGGTCGAAATGTCTCATTCTGTGGCTCCCGGCATGGCAGGGCCTCGCCCTGCCACCCCTTCACGGGCTTTGCCCCGAACGGCTTCACGGGTCATTATGTCTGAATGGCGTTACGGGAAGAACCCTGTCTTCGACCTGACCAGGAGCGACATTTGGGCCGGCTGACCACGCACGTTCTCGACGTAGCCCTCGGAAGGCCCGCCGCCGGGCTGGCGATCAGCCTCCGCCGCGCCGGCAAGCATGGCACTGCGCTTGCAAGCGTCGTCACCAACGACGACGGGCGGGTGGAGCCGGCGCTCCTGGAGGGCGAGACGATGGAAGCCGGGAGCTACGATCTGGTCTTCGAGGCCGGCGCCTATTTCGACCGCATCGGCCTGTCGCTGCCGGAACCGAAATTCCTCGACCAGGTGGTGATCCGCTTCGGCATCGCCGACCCCGGCGCGCATTATCACGTCCCGCTGCTCCTTTCGCCCTTCGGTTACTCCACCTACCGGGGAAGCTGATGCCGATCCGCTTTCTCCTCGGCGACGAAGAGCGCACGCTCGACGGCGTCTCGCCGACGCTGACCGTGCTCGAATATCTGCGTCGCCACGAGCGGCGGACCGGCACCAAGGAGGGCTGCGCGGAGGGCGACTGCGGGGCCTGCACGGTCGTGCTCTCCGAGCCTGACGGCGGCGGCGGGCTCAAGCACCGCGCGGTGAATTCCTGCATCCAGTTCGTCTCGGTGCTGCACGGACGGCAGCTGACGACCGTGGAGGATCTTGCGCCCGACGGCGCGCTCCATCCGATCCAGCAGGCGCTGGTCGACAAGCACGGGTCGCAATGCGGCTTCTGCACGCCGGGCTTCGTCATGCAGCTCTACGCGGGTTGGCTGGAAGGCGTGCTGACGGACCGGCAGAGCGTCAAGGATTGGCTCGCCGGCAATCTGTGCCGCTGCACCGGCTACGGGCCGATCGTCGATGCGGGGCTCGAGGCGGCCACAAAGCCTGCCTCCAAAGATACGGGGAACACAGCGAAGCGTCTCGACGCGCTCGCCGACGGGCCGATGCTGGCGATGGGGGAGGGCGGGAGCCAGGTCTTCGCGCCGCGCTCCTCCGACGAGCTGGCGGAGGTCTACGCCGCGCATCCCGACGCGGTCATCGTCGCCGGCGCGACCGACGTCGGGCTCTGGGTGACGAAGCAGCATCGCCAGCTGAGGACGCTGATCGACGTGACCCGCGTGAAGGACCTTGCCGTCGTCGAGGAGGAGGCGGAGGGGCTGACCATCGGCGCGACCGTCAGCCATCGTGACGCGACGGCGGCGCTCGCCAAGCTTCATCCCGATCTTGGCGAGCTTCTTCGCCGCTTCGCCTCGATCCAGATTCGGAACGCCGGCACGGTCGGCGGCAATATCGCCAACGGCTCGCCCATCGGCGACCTGCCACCGGCGCTGATCGCGCTCGACGCGCTGCTGACGCTCAGGCGCGGCAACGAGCGCCGCGAGATTCCGCTGGAGGACTTCTTCATCGCCTACGGCAAGCAGGACCGCGCCCCGGGCGAGTTCGTCGAGTCGGTCTTCGTGCCGCGCCTTTCCGGCGACCAGCGCTTTGCCTGCTACAAGCTGTCGAAGCGCTTCGACCAGGACATCTCCGCCGTGATGGGCGCGTTCCTCATGCGCCTCGACCGCGGCAAGGTCGCCGAGGCGCGGATCGCTTTCGGCGGCATGGCGGCGACCCCGAAGCGGGCGGAACAAGCCGAAGCGGCGCTTGTCGGCAGCGCCTTCGACGAAATGGCTGTGACGAAGGCGGTGGGCGCCTTGGCGAAGGACTTCGCACCCATTGACGACATGCGCGCCAGCGCCGCCTATCGGCTCAAGGCGGCGCAGAACCTGCTGCGGCGCTTCCATCTGGAGAGCGTCGCCGAAAAGCCTGCCACCCGGGTCCTGGAGCTTGCCCCGTGAGCCGCACCGGCGAGACCACGATTCAGGACCGCGGTCCGGCGGGCACGGTCACCTCGGTGCCGCATCACAAGCCGCACCACGACGACAGCATCGCCGGTGGCGTCGCGAGCGCCGTCATTCATGACAGCGCGGCGCGGCACGTCTCCGGACGCGCAATCTACATCGACGACATGCCGGAGCTTCCCGGCACGCTGCACCTCTATGTGGCCATGAGCACGCGCCCGCATGCGAAGCTCGTGTCGCTCGACCTCTCGGCCGTACGCAAGGCGCCCGGCGTCGCCTGCGTGCTGACCGCGGCCGACATCCCCGGCGAGAACGACGCCAGCCCGGTGATGCACGACGACCCGGTCTTCGCGGTCGACGAGGTGCAGTATGTCGGGCAGTCGCTCTTCGCGGTGGCGGCGGACTCGATCGAGGCGGCGCATGCGGCCGCCGCGCTTGCAAAGGTCGAGTACGAGGATCTGCCGGCGCTGATCTCCGTCGACGACGCGCTGGCCGCTGGCTCCGAGCTTCCCACCGTCCCGGCGCACACGATGCGGCTCGGCGACGTGGACGCTGCGCTCGCGGGGTCGGCGCATCGCATCAAGGGAACGGTCAAGGTCGGCGGCCAGGACCATTTCTATCTCGAGGGCCAGATCGCCTACGCGATTCCGGGCGAGGGCGGCGACATGCTGGTTCACTCGTCCACCCAGCATCCGACGGAAGTGCAGCATACCGTCGCCAAGGTGCTCGGCCTTCCCGACAACGCCGTCACCACGGAAGTGCGGCGCATGGGCGGCGGCTTCGGCGGCAAGGAGAGCCAGCCCTCGCTGATCGCCGCGATCGCGGCGCTCGCCGCGGCGAAGACCGGACGGCCGGCCAAGCTCCGCCTCGACCGTGACGACGACATGGAGCTGACCGGCAAGCGCCACGATTTCCGCATCGACTACGAGGTCGGCTTCGACAAGCGCGGCATGATCAAGGGCGTGCGCTTCGACCAGGCCGCGCGCTGCGGCTATTCGGCGGACCTCTCCTCCTCGATCGCCGACCGCGCGATGTTCCATGCCGACAACGCATACGACCTCCACAACGCGCTCATCCATTCGCGCCGGATGAAGACGCACACCGTGTCGAACACGGCGTTCCGCGGCTTCGGCGGGCCGCAGGGCATGGTCGGCATCGAGCGCGTCATCGACGAGATCGCCTTCACGCTCGGCCGCGATCCGCTCGATATCCGCCGCGCGAACTTCTACGCGGCGGAGGGCGGCGGCAAGACGCCCTACCACATGGAGGTGACGGACTGCATTATCGCCGAGATCGTCGACGAGCTGGAGCGCACGTCCGATTACCGCGCTCGCCGCAAGGCGATCCGGGAATTCAACGCGACGAGCCCGATCATCAAGAAGGGGATCTCGCTGACGCCGGTGAAGTTCGGCATCTCCTTCACTGCGACGCACCTGAATCAGGCCGGCGCGCTGGTGCACATCTACAAGGACGGCTCCGTGCACCTGAACCACGGCGGCACGGAGATGGGGCAGGGGCTCTTCGTCAAGGTGGCGCAGGTCGTCGCCGAGGAGTTCCAGATCGACCTCGACCGCGTGAAGATCACCGCAACGACGACGGCGAAGGTGCCGAACACCTCGCCGACCGCCGCCTCGTCCGGCTCCGACATCAACGGAATGGCGGCGAAGGCCGCGGCGGAGATGATCAAGAAGCGGCTGATCGCCTTCGCCGCGAGCAAGTACAAAGTGCCGGAGGAGCAGATCGTCTTCCTGCCCAACCGCGTGCGCGTCGGCAACGAGGAGATGAGCTTCGCCGACCTCGTGCAGGAGGCCTACGTCAACCGGATATCGCTCTCCTCAACCGGCTTCTATGCGACGCCCGACATATATTACGACCGCGAGAATGCGCGCGGCGTGCCCTTCTTCTATTTCGCCTACGGCGCCGCGGTCTGCGAGGTCGCGATCGACACGCTGACCGGCGAGAACCGGATGCTGCGCGCCGACATCCTCCACGACGTCGGCAAGTCGCTCAATCCCGCCGTCGATCTCGGCCAGATCGAGGGCGGCTTCATCCAGGGCGTCGGCTGGCTGACGACGGAGGAGCTGTGGTGGAACGACAAGGGGCGGCTGATGACGCACGCCCCTTCCACCTACAAGATCCCGACCGCCAACGACCGCCCCGACGATCTGCGCATCAATATCTTCGAGAAGGGCATCAACCGCTCGCCGACGATCTACCGCTCGAAGGCGGTTGGCGAGCCGCCGCTGATGCTGGCGCTATCGGCGTTCTCCGCCATTGTCGATGCCGTCGCTGCGGCGGGCGACTACCGCGCCTTCCCGCATCTCGACACGCCGGCGACGCCGGAGCGCATCCTCTTCGCGGTGGAGGGTGTTCGGAAGCGAGGCGTGGCATGAGCGGCGCGGCGGCACCTGTGCGTGCTTCTAGGCTCCATTCCGCCCTCATCCTGAGCGAGCGGAGCGAGCCTCGAAGGGGCGGAATGGAGCACCTCAGCACGAGGAGGGGGTTTGCTTCATGAGGCCGTGGCTGCAGCCGCTCGAAGAGATTCTCGCGCGCGGCGAGGCGGCGATGCTCGTGCATCTCGCCGAGCTGAAGGGCTCGGCGCCGCGCGAGGCGGGCGCTGCGATGCTCGTGACCGAGAGCGCCGTCATCGACACGATCGGCGGCGGCGAGATGGAGCGCACCGCGATCCAGAAGGCGCGCGAGCTTCTGAACGTCGGCGGGGCCGCATTCGTGCGTTTAAGCCTCGGGCCTGACCTCAACCAGTGCTGCGGCGGCTCGGTCCGGATCGCGTTCGAGCCCTTCGCGCCTGCCGACCTCGCGTGGCTTCGCAAGCTCATCCGCGCCGCCGAGGAGCCCACTCCGGTCATGCGCACGCTCTCCATCGACGAGAGCGGCAACTTCCGCCGCGACTGGTCAGTCGACGATGGGGGCGAGGGGCCGGGCTACCGGGTCACGATTGAGCCTGAGCGCCTGACGATCCGCGAGCGCATCAATCCACCGCGTCAGGCGCTCTGGCTTTTCGGCGCGGGACATGTCGGCCGCCGGGTCGCGCCGGCGCTGGCGCCGCTCGGCTTCGCGCTGACCTGGGTCGACGGCCGCGCCGCGCAATTCCCCGAGCCGCCGCTACCGGGCGTCCGGCAGCTGGCGCTCGCCATGCCGGAGCTTGCAGTCGACGAAGCGCCGCCGGGCACCGTCTATCTGGTCATGACCCACAGCCACCCGCTCGACGAGGCGATCTGCGAGGCGATCCTGAGGCGCGGCGACTTCGCCTATCTCGGGCTGATCGGCTCGGCGACGAAGCGCGCGCGTTTCGTCAAGCGCCTCGGCGAGGCGGGCATCCGCGCCGCGGACCTTGAGCGCCTGCACTGCCCGATCGGCATTCCGAGCATCGAAAGCAAGGAGCCGGCGGCGATCGCCGCCTCGGTCGCCGCCGATCTCCTGATGCGGCGCGAGAGAAGCTTTTCAGACACGAAAGGGCCGGTCGTTCATGGGAAGTGAAGCGGAGCGTGCGTTCATGCGCCACGCCGTCCGGCTCTCGGCGGAGCGCATGCGCGAAGGAGCCGGGGGTCCTTTCGGCGCCGTTATCGTCAAGGACGGCAAGGTGATCGCCGAAGGCTGGAACAAGGTGACCTCGTCGAACGATCCGACTGCGCATGCCGAGGTTGTGGCGATCCGCGACGCCTGCAAGAAGCTCGGCACGTTCTCGCTCGAAGGCTGCGAGATCTACGCGAGCTGCGAGCCCTGCCCGATGTGCCTCGCAGCAATCTACTGGGCGCGCATCGACCGCATCTATTTCGGCAACACGCGCGAGGAAGCGGCGGCGATCGGCTTCGACGACGAGTTCCTCTATCGCGAGATTCCGAAGCCGATCGAAGAGCGATCGATTCAGACGAAGCACCTCGCGATGCCTGAGGCGAAGGCCGTCTTTGCCGAGTGGCGGAGCAAGCCCGATAAGATCGAGTACTGACATGCGCTGGGGGGCGGTCGCGACGCTGGCGATTGGCTCACCCTCTCCCCTTGAGGGAGAGGGTGGTCGGCGGAGCCGACCGGCAAAGGGGGAGGCCCGCGATCGACCGTCGAAGGATCATCGAACTCCCCCCCTCCCGCCCCTTTCGCAGGCGAAAGGAGCACGCTCCCCCTCAAGGGGGGAGGTTGGGTGCCGGGCCACATGACCGCGGTCATCCTCGAATGGCTGAGTGCGCTGCTGCGCTGGGCGCATATCATGACCGGCATCGCCTGGATCGGGACTTCGTTTTTCTACATCTGGATGGAAGCGGCGATCAGGAAGCGCGCCGGCCAAGCCCCGGGCATCGCCGGCGACGTCTGGATGGTGCATGGCGGCGGATTCTGGGTGGCCTCGAAATATGCCGTCGCGCCGGAGGCGATGCCGGAGGACCTGCACTGGTTCAAATGGGAGGCCTATTTCACGCTGGTCACCGGGCTGCTGCTGCTGATGGTGATCTACTATTTCGGCGCCAACGCCTTCCTCATCGACAAGAACAAGATCCCGCTCGACCCCGTCTGGGCGTCGATGCTGTCGGCGCTCTCGCTCGCTGCGGGCTGGTTCATCTATGACGGGATGTGCCGCTCACCGCTCGGCCAGAAGACCGTGCCGCTCGCGATCGCGGTCTTCGTCGAGATCGCCGCCTTCACCTTCTTCTATCACGGCGTCTTTTCCGACCGCGCGGCGTTCCTGCATGTCGGCGCGCTGATCGGCACGATCATGGCGTCGAGCGTCTTCTTCGTCATCATCCCGAACCAGAAGAAGGCGGTCGCCGAGCTGATCGCCGGCCGCAGGCCAGACCCGCGTTACGGCAAGATCGCGGCGCAGCGCTCGCTCCACAACAACTACCTGACGCTGCCGGTCATCTTCATGATGATCTCCAACCACTATCCGATCCTCTTCGGGCATCCGTGGAGCCCGATCATTGCACTCGGGATTGTGATCGCCGGCGGGCTGATCCGCGCGTTCTTCAACATCACCAATCACGGCGTGGTGACGATGGCGGCGATCGCCTCGATTCCGGCGGCGGCCGTGGTGATCATCCTCCTGATCGCACTTTCCGCCTACCGGCCGGGCGCGGGCAACGTCGGCAACGTGTCTTTTGAGGAGGCGCACGCGATCATCGAGAAGCACTGCGTCCAGTGTCACTCGGCGACGCCGACCAACCCGGATTTTCCCGAGGCGCCGAAAGGCGTGATGTTCGACAGGCCCGACGAGATCAAGTCGCATGCCCAGCAGATCGAGCAGCAGGCGGTGCTCTCCGACATCATGCCGCTCGGCAACCTGACCGGCATCACCGACGAGGAGCGGCAGAAGCTCGGCGCGTGGATCAGCCAGGGCGCAAAGCTCAACTAGGTGCGCCGTACTTGCCGGCTCGGGATCACATCGCCTCCTTGATGCCGGCGCGGATCAGCCACCAATTGACCGGATAGCTGGTCACGAAACCGCAGAGCATGGCGATCTGCATCATGAACCAGAATTCGGCGCTGCTCACTTCGAGCTGCGCGCCGAGTACATGGCGGAAGAGGTAGACGTTGGCGAAAGCCATGAAGCCGTACATCCCAACCTGCCAGGCAGTGAGCGACAGCGTGTCGGCCTTGAGTGCGGCCCACAATCCGGCGGCGACGCCGAGACCGCGCATCGGCGCGATGGTGAAGTACTGAAACGCGATCCCGAAGGCGAATGCGAAGAGGAAGTCGAGAATCCAGACGGCGAACATCTTCTCGCTGAAGAGCCAATGCCAGCCGAACCAGACGGCAACGGTCGGGAAGGCGAAGGCCAGCCATTCGGCGACGATGTCGCCGAGCGTGCAGCCGCCTCCGCAATGGCTGGCGCCCTTGCCGACCATGACTGCGAACGGTGTCTCCTCGGCAGGCGCCTCGGAGGTCTGATGCGCGGCGTGCGTCGAAAGTCGCCCGTATCTGAAATAGCCCCAGATCGTCAGCACCGAGCCGAACAGCGCCACTACCGGCCAGACGACGTTCATGATCCACATGTGCTGCGGATGGCGGAACTCGTCGGCGGCGATCACTATCGCGCAGACGAAGCCTGCCACGAGCATCAAGACGGCGAGAAAATGCAGCCAGGCAGGGACGATTGTTTGCGCTCCGGAAGTCTACGAGCGCCAACGAGCGTAGCCTCCCAGAGGTTCCCGTAGGAAGACACGCGCCCCGAGCGGGAGGCCGAAGCCATGTCGCTCGGGGCGCGCGAGGGCGGGGGGTTGAGCGCCCTTTAGGGCCGCGCCTCCAGGATCATGTTGAAGGGTGTCTCCGCGGCCCGGCGGAGGCTGGAGAAGCCGCCGCCATTCGTGATCACGTTGCGAAGCCGTGCCTCGCCGGCCTGCGCGCCGAGTGCGGCGCCGACCTCCTGCGAGAGCGACGTCGGCACGCAGATCATCGTCGACGCCGCGTAATAGAGGCGGCCGACCGGGTTGAGGTTCTGCTCGACGCTGTCGTGTGCCATCGGCTCAACGATCATCCACGTTCCGTCCGGCTTCAGTGCCTTCTTGACATGCGCGGCGGCGCCGGCAGGGTCGCCCATGTCGTGCAGGCAATCGAAGAAGGTGACGAGATCGTAGCCCTTCCCGGAGAAGGCCTTGGCGGGGCTCACTTCGAAGCGGACGTTCGCAGGCGCTCCGTGCTGCCGCGCATGATCGCGCGCCTCGGAGATCGATTTCTCATGGAAATCGAAGCCGACGAACTCGGAATTCGGGAAGGCCTTCGCCATGATCACCGTCGAATAGCCGCAACCGCAGCCGACGTCGGCGACCTTGGCGCCGCGCTCGAGCTTCTCCTTCACGCCGTCGAGAGCCGGTAGCCACTCGGCGACCAGGTGGTTGTGATAGCCGGGGCGGAAGAAGCGCGCGATGGCGCAGAACAGACAGCCGTCCTGATGGTCCCACTCGACGCCCTTGCCGGTCACGAAGCCGGCCTCGACCGTCGGCCGGTTGCCGAGCGTGCGCGCCGCCGCGTCGAAGGCGTCGACGAGATAGACGGGACTGTCCTTGTTGGCGAAGATCATCGCCTGCTCGGGCGACATGGAGAAGGCGTTGGTCTCCTCGTCGTAGGTGATGTAGTCGGAAGCCGCCTGGTGGGAGAGCCATTCGCGTAGATAGCGCTCGGAGAACCCCGTGTGCTTGGCCATCTCCTCCGATGTCATCGGGCCGAACTCACTGAGCGCCGAATAGAGCCCGAGGCTGGCGCCGATCTGAACGAGCGGGATCGAGTAGGCGCCCCCGAGATCGTTCAGCACTTGGCCGGTAAGGGCTTCCAGTCTGTTGTCTTGCAGCATTTCTTGTCTCCTCGTTCAAAATCCCGGGAAGCGGGGCGCGTAGCGGGAATCGTGCTCGACAGCGTCGATCTGGTCGCGCGTGAGGCCGATGTCCTTCAGCGACGCGTCGTCGAGTTTGCTCAAAATGCGCCTGGTGCGGGCGCGTGCGCGGGCAGCGATCACCCACCGGACGAGGCCGAAAACGGCATCTTCGGCGCGGCCAAAAAGGGCGGCGGTAACGGAGTCCCGGCGATTTTCCGGCACGGCGAACGTGCTGGCCATGGCGTTTCTCCTCTAGTCGATGGCCGCTTTGCGGCGATGCTCACGGTCTAGAGGAGGGCCGGGCGGCAAACTTGCAGAGCATTCGGAGGATGTATGGAGATTCTCCGGATAATGTTGTTTCCGGGGGTTCTCGGACTATAGAGAGCGGCGATCCGACGAGGCGCCTGCGCCCATGATCTACCGCTTCGACACTTTTGCGATCGACACCGCCGCGCAGGAGCTGCGCTGCGACGGCACGGTATTGCCCGTCGAGCCTCAGGTTTTCGCGCTTCTTGTCTATCTCGTGGAGAACCGCGACCGCGTCGTTAGCCGCGACGATATTCTCGAGGCGGTCTGGCACGGGCGGATCGTCTCGGAGGCGGCGCTCTCCAGCCGAATCAAAGCGGTTCGGCAGGCGGTCGGCGACGACGGCCAGGCCCAGCGGTTGGTCAAGACCGTCCACAAGCGCGGATTTCGTTTCGTCGGCGACGTCGAGGTGGTCGGGCCCGAACCTAAAGAGGCCGCGGCGCCGGCGCCGACTCAAGTGGAGAGCGTGCGCGACGCAGAGCCGCCGCGGCGCCCCGACCTCGTTCTTGCGCCCGTGCAGAAGCCTTCGATCGCCATCTTGCCGTTCCAGGCGATCGGCGACCCCGGCGTTCTAGCCGAGGGTCTTGCGCACGACCTGATCACGCGGCTGGGGCGCACGCGCTGGCTCTTCGTCATCGCGCGCGGCAGTGCCTTCCGCTTTGCCGGCGCGCAGCAGAGTCCGTCGGCGATCGCCGAGTTGCTCGGCGTGCGCTACGTCGCTTACGGCGCGGTGCAGTCGGCAGGCCGGCAGATACGCGTCCACGCGGCGCTGACCGACACGACGTCGGGGGCAGAGGTGTGGTCGGAGCAGTTCGATCGGGTGCGTGACGATCTCTTCGCCGTGCAGAGCGAGATTTCGGACGCTATCGCCGCCGAGGTCGAATCGCAGATAGAGCTTCTGGAGCGCGGGCGCTCGCTTTTGAAGCCGTCGGAGAACCTCGACGCTTGGGAGCTGTACCACCGTGGCTGCTGGCACATGTACAAGTTCCGCCCGGAGCACTACAAAGAGGCGGAGCGCTACTTCCTGCGCTCGATCGAGCTGGAGCGCGATTCTGCGCGGCCATATGCTGGGCTTTCCTTCGTGCATTGGCAGCGCGCGTTCCTCGAGATCAGCAAGGACCGCGACGGTGAGATTCAGCGCGCCCGGGAGCTGGCGGAGGAGGCCATTTCGCTCGACCCGCGCGACCCGCAAGGATACAACGCGCTCGGCCGCGCCTACCTCCTTGCCGGCGACTACGAGGCCTCGGAGCGGGAGCTGCAAAAGGCGGTCGACCTCAATCCGAGCTTCGCGATCGGGCAATATTCGCTCGCCTTCGCATTGCAGTTCGCCGGCTTGACCGAAGAGAGCCAGAACGCGGTCACGCTCGCACAGCGGATCAGCCCCTTCGATCCGATGCGCTTTGCGATGATGGCGCTGAAGGGGAGAAACCTCGTCACCCTCGGGGAGAGCGAGGAAGCGGTTGCCGAGATTACCCAGGCGGTCGAGGAATCGAACGCCCACTATCATATTCTCGCGCTCGCAGCCTTCATCACCGCCGCGGCCGGGAAGCCCGATCTGTCGGCGGCCTACCTGAAGAGGCTGCGGGCGATCCGCCCCGATTATGACTTCGACGCCTACATGCGCGCCTTCCCGGCCTTCCGCGAGGAAGACATCCGCCTGGGGCAGAGCGTTTTCGGGCGCTGATGCGCCCCCCTTGGTGCAGACCGCAAATGCCGCGCCTCGATTAGCGCGACCGTCAACATCCGCTCACGATTCCGCTCTAGCTTGCGGAAGCAGATGAGAGGGATGCGGCATCATGAAAGAGTATCGGCTGACATTCGCAACGGACAATTTCGGCATGATCTCGCAGGTTCTGGTCGACATGGGCGTCGGCTTCACGGTCGAGCTGGCCGAGCCCGCTGCGGCCGAGGCGCCGGTGAAGCAGCGCGCTGCCAAGAAGCCGGCGAAAGCGGCGCCCAAGAAGAAAGCCGGCGGCTCGGGTAGTGCGCAAAAACGCAGCCAGTCGTCGCTGGCGGGCGCTGAGCGGGTGCTGGCGAGGTTGGCGCGCGGCGATGACGAGGGCTCGTCCGGCGCCTCTCCGGCGGGCTCGCCGGAGGTCTCCTCGGCCGAGCCTACGGCATCGGAAGGGGCCGACGAGACGGGCGGCTGACGCGCAGCCACAGGCGGCGCTCAGGCGGCGGCGAGCGCCTGATCAAGGCGGTCGTTCCCCCAGAAGAGCTCGCCGCTCTCGGTGACGAAGCTCGGTGCACCGAAGATGCCGAGCTTCTCCGCCTCGTCGGTCACGCTGCGGAGCCGCGATTTGTTCTCCGGCGCCTCGGCGTGCGCCAGGACGGCGTCTCCGTCCTGTCCCAATTCATCGAGGATCGCGGTGATCGTATCGCGCTCGCCGATGTTGCGCCCTTCCGCGAACTGCGCGCGATAGACGCGCCTCGCAAAATCTTCGCCCCAGCCGCCATCGTGCGCGACCAGCGCCGCGCGCATGGCCGTCAGGCTTTGCTGCGGAAAAGGCTCGGGGCGGCGAAACGGCAGCCCGAGCGCATCGCAAATGCGCTGAAGGTCGCGCCACATGTAGCGGCCCTTGGTGGGAAGCACGTTGAAAGGAGCATCGGGCCAGCCGTGCGCCTTGAAGATCGCGCCGACCAGAAACGGCCGCCAGCGCACGACGACGCCCGCGGCTTCCGCCGCCGCGTCGATCCGCATCGCGGCAGGATACGAATAGGTGGAGGCGAGGTCGTACCAGAAATCGAGACGCGGCATGCCGGCGTCTTACGCCGGACAGGCCTGCGCTGTCATCCGAAGCGGTTGATCAGGCTCTCCAGATACTCTTGCCGTCCTGATTTCGGCTGCGGCTCGAGCGACGTCTTATCGACATAAGTGGCAAGGTCCGCGAGGCTCTTCTTGCCCGCCAGGATGTCCTTGCCCATCGCGCCGTTCCAGCCGGAATAGCGGTCGTCGACGAACGTCTGGTAGGTCCCGTCCTCGACGATGGCGGCGGCGTTGAGCAACGCCTTCGCCATCGCGTCCATCGATCCGATATGCCCGGTGAGCAGGTCGTCGGGCTCGATCGACTGTCGGCGGATTTTCGCATCGAAATTCATGCCGCCGGTCTTGAATCCACCGGCGCGCAGAATCTCGATCATCGCCAGCGTCAGCTCCGGCACGTTCATGGCGAACTGGTCGGTGTCCCAGCCGAGAAGCGAGTCGCCACGATTGAGGTCGAGCGAGCCGAAAATGCCCAGCGCCGCGGCGAGCTGAATCTCGTGCGCGAACGAATGGCCGGCGAGGATCGCGTGGTTCTCCTCGATGTTGATCTTGACCTTCTTGTCGAGGTCGAAGCGCTTCAGGTTGCCGTAGATGGTGCCGACGTCGAAATCGTATTGATGCTTGGTCGGCTCCTTTGGCTTCGGCTCGATCAGGATCGTGCCCTTGAAGCCGATCTTCTCGGCGTGCTCGACCACCATGGTGAGGAAGCGGCCCATCTGATCGAGCTCGCGCTTCATGTCGGTGTTGAGCAGCGTCTCGTAGCCTTCACGTCCGCCCCAAAGCACGTAGTTCGCGCCGCCGAGCTCGTGCGTGACCTCAAGCACGTTCTTCACCTGCGCCGCGGCATAAGCGAAGACGTCGGGATCGGGGTTCGTCGCGGCACCGGCCATGAAACGGCGGTTGCTGAAGAGGTTCGCCGTGCCCCAGAGCAGGCGTACCTTCGCCTTTTCCATCTTCTTGGCGAAGACCTCGGCAATGGCGCGCACGTTCTTGTTCGACTCGGCGAGCGTCGCCCCCTCCGGCGCAATGTCGCGGTCGTGGAAGGTGAAGAAGGGGACGCCCAGAAGCTCGAACATCTCGAAGGAGACTTCGGCCTTGAGCTTCGCCTTGTCCATGCCCTCGCCGAACCAGGGACGGATGAATGTCTGCCCTCCGAAGGGGTCGCCGCCCGGCCAGGTGAAGGAGTGCCAGTAGCAGACGGCGAAGCGGAAATGCTCCTCCATGGTCTTGCCGAGCACCTTGCGGCCCGGGTCGTACCAGCGGAAGGCGAGCGGGGTCTTGCTCTCCGGCCCTTCGTAACGAACGGGCTTCAGGTCGCCGAAAAAGCCGGTACTCATGTGTGGAGAGCCTCCTTGATGGCTGGATAGAGCGCTCGATAGCGCTTGAAGCGCGTGCGGTAGGTGTCGACCGCCGCCGGATCGGGGGCGATCGTCTCGTTGATCTTCGGCGGCGCGCAAACGGCAAGCGGATCGCCGCCCTCCGCCGCAAGCAGGCCAAGCCGCGCGGCGCCGAAGGCGCCGCCGAAATCGCCTTCCGCCGGCACGTCGATCGGGACGTTGAGCACGCTGGCGATGATCTTGAGCCACGCGCGCGAGCGCGAGCCGCCGCCGACGGCGGTGGCGCGCTCGACCGCAGTGCCCGCTTCCTTCAGCGCCTCGAGGCAATCGGCGAAGGCATAGGCGACGCCTTCGAGCACCGCGCGGGCGAGAGCCGTCCGGTCCGTCTGGTGCGAGAGCCCGACGAAGCTGCCGCGCGCTTGCGTGTCGTTGTGCGGTGTGCGCTCGCCGGAGAGGTAGGGGAGGAAGAAAAGCGGCTCTTCTCCGGCGGTATGCTTCTCGACTGACTGCGCCAACTCGCCGGCGCTTGAGTCCATGACCTCCGCGAGCCATTCGAGCGATCCGGCGGCGGAGAGGATGACCCCCATCTGATGCCAGGTGTTGGGCAGCGCGTGACAGAAGGCGTGGACGGCGCTGGCCGCGTTCGGGCGGAATTTCTCGTTCGACACGAAGAGCACGCCCGACGTGCCGAGCGAGACGAAAGCCGCGCCCGGCGCGACCGTTCCGACGCCGCAGGCGGAAGCCGCGTTGTCGCCCCCGCCGCCGGCAACCACGGGCGCTTCCATCCCCCAGCGTGATGCGAGCACCGGGCGGAGCTTTCCGGTCGCCTCCGAACCCTCGTAGAGCTTCGGCATCTGGTCGCGGCTCAGATGCGTTGCGGCAAGGAGGTCGTCCGACCAGTCGCGCTTCGCCACGTCGAGCCAGGACGTGCCGGCCGAATCCGACATGTCGGACGCGTGGTCGCCGGTCAGCCAGAGACGCACATAATCCTTCGGCAGCAGCACCTTGGCGACGGCGCCGAAGATCTTCGGCTCGTGGCGATGCACCCAGACGAGCTTCGGCGCGGTGAAACCGGGAAAGACGATGTTGCCGGTGATTTCGCGGAAGCGCGGATCGGCGTCGAGCTCCGCGGCTTCCTTCGCCGAGCGTCCGTCGTTCCAAAGGATGCAGGGGCGAAGCGGCCGGTCCGCCTTGTCGATCAGCGTGGCGCCGTGCATGTGGCCGGAAAGCCCGATGCCGCGCACGCGCTTCATGGCGTCGGCTTGTTTGCTGCTTAGCGCGTCGAGCACCTTCGAGGCGGCCGCGACCCAGCTTTCGGCGTCCTGCTCGGACCACGCCGGATGCGGACGCTCGACCGTGAGCGGCTCGCTCTCAGAGGCGACGATGTTCTGCGCCTCGTCGATCAGCACCGCCTTCACCGAGGACGTGCCGATATCGATACCAAGATACATGGAAGTCGGCCCCTGCCTCCCCAGACACGCGTCCGCCCCGCTTGAGCGGAGCACTTTGTTCGAGGGTCAAACAGTGCTGCGGCGGCGGGAAACTGTCAACCGCGATGCGGCGTCGTCAGGTCTTCGGCCAGTGGTGCATGATCCAGTGGCGGGCGATGTCGATGCGCCGGGTGAGCCAGACCTTTTCCTTCGATTTCACGTAGTCGAGGAAGCGGGCGAGCGCGGCGGCGCGGCCGGGACGACCCGCGAGCCGGCAGTGGAGCCCGACCGACATCATCTTCGGCGCGCCGGATTCGCCCTCCGCGTAGAGCGTGTCGAAGCTGTCTTTCAGGTAGGTAAAGAACTGGTCGCCGGAGTTGAAGCCCTGCGGAGTGGCGAAGCGCATGTCGTTGGCGTCGAGCGTGTAGGGGATGGCGAGAAGCCGGCCGTGCGGGCCGGAGAGCCAGTAGGGGAGGTCGTCGGAATAGACGTCGGAGGTGTAGAGGAAGCCGCCTTCCTCCATCGCCAGTTCGATCGTGTTGGCCGAGGTCCGCCCCGTGTACCAGCCGAAGGGGCGTTCGCCGGTCAGCTCGGTATGGATGCGGATCGCCTCGCGCATGTGCGACCGCTCCTCCTCCTTGCTGAAGTCGCGGTACTCGATCCATCTCAAACCGTGCGAGGCGATTTCCCACTCCGCTTCCTGCATCGCGGCGACCGCTTCGGTGTTGCGCTGCATGGCGGTGGCGACCGCGTAGACGGTGACCGGGATGTCGCGTTCGGTGAAGAGCCGCCAGAGCCTCCAGAAGCCGGCGCGTGAGCCGTATTCGTAGATGGATTCCATGTTCATGTGGCGCTGACCCTCCCAGGGCTGCGCGCCGACCACCTCGGAGAGGAACGCCTCCGACGCCGCGTCGCCGTGGAGGATGTTGTTCTCGCCGCCTTCCTCGTAGTTGATGACGAACTGGACGGCGATGCACGCCCCGTCCGGCCATTGCGGATCGGGCGCCGTCTTCCCGTAGCCGACCATGTCACGCGGATAGGGCGTCATTTCGCCAGGATCTCCGCCAGCGAGAGCGCCACGATCTTGGTCGCCGCAGCGAGGTCGGAGAGCTTGAGCCGTTCGTCGGCGCGATGCCCGTTCGCCTCAAGGAACGAGCGCGGGCCGGCACCGTAGGAGACCGTCGGAACGCCCGCCTCGGCGTAAAGGCGCGCGTCGGTATAGAGCGGCACGCCTTCCACCTTCGGCGTCTCGCCGAGAATCTCGCGGGCGTTACGCACAAGCGGATCGATCAGCGTCGAGGCATGCGGAAGCTGGCGAAGCGGCGAGGCCAGGAGCACGCGCTTGATCTCCACCTCGATCCCGGTCTCGTCTTTGACCGAGCGCGCGATGGCGAGCCTGAGATGCGACTCGACCTGCTCCGGGTCCTCTTCCGGCGTCATGCGGCGGTCGAGGCGAATCGTGACTTTGTCGGGGACGACGTTAGTGTTGATGCCACCGGAGATGAGCCCGATCGTCAGGTTCGGATGGCCGATGCCGGGATGCTTCGAGACGCGCTTCGAATAGTCCTTCCGCTCCTCGTAGAGCATGTGAAGCACGTTGGTCATCGCCTCGAGCGCGTCGTGCCCGGTTTCCGGCGCGGCGGCGTGCGCCGACTTGCCGTGGATGGTGACCTCGAGATGCAGGCAGCCGTTATGCGCGGTGACGACCGAGTAGGCGAAGCCGGCCGAGATGCAGAAATCCGGCTTCACGATACCCTCGTCGAGCAGCCATTTCGGGCCGATCAGCCCGCCGACCTCCTCGTCGAAGGTGAAGTGCAGCTCGACCGATCCCTTGAGTGCTTCGTGCACCGACTGCAGCGCCAGCAGCGCGAAGGCATAGGTGGCGAAATCGGATTTCGACACGGCGACGCCGCGGCCGTACATGACCCCGTCGAAGGTCTCTGCGCCGAAGGGCTGGTGCGTCCAACCTTCACCAGGCGCGACGACGTCGCCATGGGCGTTGAGTGCGATCACCGGCCCATCCCCGAAGCGGCGGCGCACGACGAGGTTGGTCGCCGAGATCATGCCGGCTTGGCGGACGAGCTCCTCCGGCACGACGTGTCGCTCGACCTCCAGCCCCAGCCCCTCGAGCAGCTCAGTCGCCACGTCG
>Ga0307442_1000069_pt1 | contig 36077 bp, 34 predicted proteins | sample SalMarWE160430MG_FD_202143 | JGI IMG/M metagenome (GOLD analysis project Ga0307442, IMG submission 202143) | Salt marsh sediment microbial communities from the Plum Island Ecosystem LTER, Massachusetts, United States - WE1604-30 | ecosystem: Environmental > Aquatic > Marine > Intertidal zone >...
CGAATTTGAAGATTTTCAATGTTATAAAATAGATTCGCATGGTCAATGAAAATTATGGCTCTTTGTCTCAACCTTTTTAAACCCCTAACGTAATATTATGAATAATCAATTTACGATACAACCTATTCTATAAACCAATATTTAAACATGGTGGATTTTTCAAAAAATTGGAGCTTATATATTCCAATTATAAATTATTTTTAGTCATGAAAAAAGCGATTTGGATTTTTTTTTTCCTCATAGTAGTTACGGTTGTCATATCACCAATAATCATCTTCAACGAGTCCTTATTTATCATAAATGGGAGCTCTATGGAGCCGAATCTTTATTATGGAGATTTAGTTATTATAACTGATAAAGAACCAGCAAATATTCAAGCAGGATATCAAAATGGTGACATCGTCGTAATTAAAAGCCCTGAATATCACACTGATCAAGGCGCGGAACCCGATTTCTGGGATATCCCTAATAATACTCGAATCATCCATCGAGTAATTGACAAGAAATTGGTGAATGGCACGTGGTATTTTCTCACTAAAGGAGATAATAATGTGGTAATCGATGGGTCTATTCGAGCAATCTCTAAATCAGAAAACTATTCTATATTCGAATATAACGAATCAAATGGGGTTTACATACCTCAAGATGCTATTCTGGGAGTAGTGGTATTTAAAATCCCCTTCATTGGATATCTACAAGAATATGGATTATTAATTTCTATAATTCTTATAATTTTCTTGATATTATATCAATTAATTTCTAAGAAATGGCAAATCCAACTCTTTAGAAACAAGAGAGGAAAAAAAAAATTAATCAAATCTAAATCCTACTTAATTTTCTCCGGATTTTGCGTGATAATTTTGTTTTTACAGATTTTATTGATGATGAATCCATATTTTCTTAACGTGAAAAACAATTCCATGAACCCAATCCTAAACCAAAATGATTTAATAATCTCAAGTACTAAAGATCCATCCGAAATTTTGATTGGTGATTATGTAATTATTAAGAGTCCTCATTTTTTTTATGATAGGGGTTTTCCACCAATACTTTGGAGTAATTTCCCTAATAGTTCTTATCTCATTCACTCTGTTGTTGATAAAATAAACATAAATGGAAGCTGGTATTTTATGACGAAAGGAGGTAATAGTGGATATGAATTTGACGGTATGTATAGGACATTATTATCAAGTCCGGGTTATTTATTATTTGAATACAATAAAACTAATAGCATATACATTCCTCAAGAGGCAATTCTAGGAGTAGTTCAATTTAAAATCCCCTTCATTGGAGTTTTTAAAGATTTTTTTCTCATCAGTTTCCTAATCGTTTTTATCCTTCAAATTTTATGTATCGTTTATAAAAAAATAAACATAAAAATTAAGCTTGCAATAAGAGAAATTAACGAATAAACACATCATTTTCTATAAATTCAGATTGAAATATTTTTCTATAGTACTTAAGCTAAAGAAAATCGAAATATATTTATGTTTTTAACCTTTTAAAAACATAGAAACAAAAAATGAAGACAGAAACAAAAAAAGACGATCGAGTTTCAAACAACGAAGACCGTCATTGCCAATCCACTATTAGTCCCAGCGAGTGGAATGGAAGAACTATTGAAATAGACGACGCAGGGACTGGAGATTTAGTAGGTAATGCCTTTATAGGTTTTCGAGATACGATTACTGGAAAGATTATTTATCAATCGGTTCCAGTTGACCTCTATAAAGACGACGAGGATAACAAGAAACACATTCTTGAACCGAAGAAGCACATTCTAAAAGTAGTTATAAAAGCTCTTAGAATTCTTAATCATAACGATAGTGATAGGATACTTCTATGTCGTGGAAATTGCTTTGACCTAGTAAGAGAATATTTTGACGAGAATGGGATTTACTACGAGGCTGCAATAGTAGAAGGAGTCCTTCAAGACGCTGTAGAAGGTAGACTCATTCAACACCTAAGAAATTTAGGAATAAAATCGAGTAAACTTACTACGGAGGCAGGGTTCCAGAGATATTTTGTCATGTTTAACTGGGTGTGCCAAGATTTTCCAAATCGGGAGCGTTACGTTAAGACGGGATTTCCATCATGGCCAAGGAAATGGCGAAAGATCGCATTGGAGCGATATCAAAAGTCTAAGAAAGGACAAACTCAAAGAAGAGAGTTAATCGAACAAAGAGCGAATGAAATCTATAACGTCATGTTTGAGGAACCTATTTCTGTAAGAAATAAGAGTAGATGAGATCCCTAGTATTTAGAGAATAATTTTTTTTTTTGAAATGCAATTTCTTAATTCTATTTATACTATAAAAATACCTTTTTATTGGACACTCAAAGCATTTTTCCCTTGAATATATTCAAGTGCAAAATTTAATCATAATCCTTTATGAAAAAAACTTCATCGCCTACACGCTTGAGGTATTTCAAATAGCAAGCTTGACGAAAATGAGCATAAAATTTCTTTTCAATTATCTCTTCTTCTTCAGCAAATTTTTTAAACTCTGAAAGAGGCATTTTCCCTTCTACACTATATGTTCTAGCTATTCTAATTAAAGTCTTTACATTATTATTTAAATATATTTTTTTTTCAGACATTTTTAATTTCCTTTTAATTTTATTATGAAAGTGTTCAATTTCAATTTATCTTATCTTATTATAACGAGAAAGAAAGTATTTTTCAAAAATAAAAGAAAAGAAAAATATGTAGCAATAAACCTCAACAAAGATAAATTAAGGCATTCCACCGCCAGGAAGCATAGATCCGACGGCGTGTGAAGTTGAACTTAAAGTGATCCCAAGTGAAATCACACTTAAGGCTAACATTAGCACAACAAAAATTCTATTTCTATCCATTCTTGATTACCTTTTACATTATTTGTTGTTAATGATTACTTTAGAACCTCCTATTTAAACTGCGATTTTCTAAAAATAATTATTTAAACTCCTCGGAGTTTACATTTTTTATGTATTAGGATTAAAGAGAAAAAAAGAAGGATATAGAAATTTTAATTTTGTACACGTGATCCTGTCAATATTTTAGTTTAAATTTAATCCAGTATCTGTTCTTGCATTATTCTTAATATTCTGGATTTAATTTGGGATAATTTGGAGTGAAATTTTCCCCAAAAAGTTTAAAATTCATATAAATTTTGTCAAAATCATTCCACTCCATATTGATTAAGGGATTGTAATCGTTTTTTAAATCAAAACCCTTAAAAATTTCACGCAACCATTTTTTTGTCTTGAATAATTCACTGAAAAAAATAAAGTGTTTTATACCCAAATGATCGAACACATCAAATATCACATCAATATAAGCAGATATTTCGATTTCAGGTAATTTTATTTTTATGTATAACCCATTATTGAACGTGATTAATTGTTCAAAAGATTTTACAAAATATTCGCCTTCTATTTCACTAATGGTTACGATATTAAAGAATTGGAATAATTTCTCGAGAATTTTTACTTGATCTTCAGTGAGATTCGGAATGATAAAGTATAGGCATTCTCTTAGCTTCAAATTCTTAAATTTAAGAGTTGGATGAATTAATTTATTTTTTAAAAGCCTTAAAACAACCAGTTCTAATTTCGCTCCTTTTTTTACTCCCCAAAAACTCTTGATATTAGATTTCTTCTTGAATATTTTTAATAAATCTTTAAAATTGGAATCTGCAGGTGATATATATGAATCAATATGATTTTTTTGAAAATTCAAAGTTCTTAAGTTTGGATTATAAGGATTATATGACGGATCAAATAGGATTTTTTGAACGTATTGTGTAAAGAGATTATAATCAATTCTCCATCCATCTTTTGTAATATTTTTGGAGAAATCGAAAATTTCATGAGTTTTTTTGATAGAAAATAAGCAGTATTCATTAATATTTTTTTTTGAGTATAGGAGCCAATTGAGATACACCCTATTTGGTGTATTGTAAGGGAATATATACTTAACTAAAAAACTAAACGCATCAATTCTAGGCGAATTAAATCTCACAGAGATGAATGTATTTATTAGAAGTAATTCGGGGTTTATCGCATTGAAATCTGATGGTTGAAAATACAAATAATATTTCTGTAACCCAAATTCTTGAAGTTTTGGCTTGATTTGAATGGTCTCTATAAATTCAAAAAATGGGCTTTCTTTTAATGTTTGATAAAGATTTGTATTTAGCAAGTAGAAATTTAATCGTTTATTAAAATCTTCCAAATGATTCAATTGATTTAAATCAAAGTGTTGAGGTTCCATCATTCGTCTTTGGTTCAACTCATCAATGAAAGATTGCAAGCTGGTCTTGTTGAGCCAAAAAATGTTGGAATCCTCTGGTGCTTTAATGATTATTGGATTTAAATTTTTTCCAAATTCATCTCTAATTTGCTTCTTAAATTCTGAATAAAGATCGGAAGTATAAAAAAAAGTCCCGTTTATAAAGTCATAAAAATTCTTCCTTGAAAATATGTTATAAAATCCTTGGTGGATGAAACGAGCAAATATTAGCAGATCATCTCCCAATTGATTATGTATAATTGAATAGAATTCATATTTTTCCTTCATATTCATTCCTTGAATTCCAAATCGACAAAAAATAATTTTCTGATCATCTGTGACATCATTAAGTTCATAATAAGTATAATGTGGAACCGTATGTGATAAATCGTCTATAAAATTTAAAACTTGTTTTGTATTTTTTGCGACTAATACGAAAGAAATTGTGGAATGTAGGGCAGATATCATCGAATCTAGCATTTTTGGAGATATAATGGGAGGATCTGAAGTTGAAAAATCTTCAAGCCGATTCTCAATTTCGACGCTTGTTATGTTTCTCAATTGAGATTCTTTATATATCAAGTCTAATTTTTCTTCTTTTGCAGAATAAATCCTTGTTGAAGTTTCCGGGTTTTCAAGAATGTGTTTTAATGAATTTAAATCATAAATTTTTAATTCCGCACAAATAGATAAATATTCAAAAAAAAGCAATAATGCTTGATATTCTTCATCAAATAAATTTTTATTACGGAAATATAGGGGAATGTATTCATTTACCAGTAAATTCCGAACTCTTTCATTATTAAATTTAAGATTTTCATGAAGTATAGTCGAGACTCCTTCATTTTTAACGATATCCTTAAAAGAAACGGGATTTCTTATTGATGGGTTTCTCTTTATGATTTCTATGGCTAATTTTAAAGATTCTACAATCTGTTCCATGTATTCTTTAAATGTAAAAAAACTATAATTCTTATTATTTTGAAGTAAATTTAAAAACTTTTTTTTTAGATTTGGTGATTCAGTAAACTGATCAAGCACGTTTCTTAACCGAACAATAATATTTTTTTGGTAGGAGATTTCTTTTAATAAATCTGATTTTAAATCTTTCAAGGTAGATTCACGTCTTTCAAATCCAAATCCAGTAAAAGAAATGTTCCTAACTCTGTCTAATATTAAAAAATCAAGTAAAGAAAGATTCTCAAGAATTACTTCTTTTTGATAATTCGTCTTGAAAATGAGCTCGAAATCTTTACGATATCCTTTTCGCTGAGAGTGTAAGATCTTGTCCATATCGGTAAGTTTTGTATAATAATTAAGATTTAAGTAGTAGTTTCCGATCTCTGGTTCATAAAGTTTAATTTCATGGATAAATCCAGTATCTTTGAAGTACTCCAAAGACTGCAATAGATCCTTTATATATGAATTAGGAATGATGATATACCCAAAGAATTCGCGAACATGTCCAAATGAGGAAAATTGGGGCCATAAAAAAAAAGGCAAGTTCCTCATAAATAATTTAATATTTCTCCACCTGCAAAATGGATGGAACTTAACATAGATGATATAGATTGCTATGTTAATCGTAAACCAATCCAAGTGATAGTCAGGTGCACAGAAAGTATGTTTATTTAGCCATCTCACGTTTGATATAAATTTTCGAAGACTTAATTCAGTTTTAATTAGTCCACTTTCTTTAAATTTTTTGAAGTAATCTTGATAATCAAGTAAAGCCCTGTAGTTTTTAACTGAAAAAAATATTTCTTTTAGAATTTTTATGGTTTCAAGGATATCATCATCTTGAAGATATAGCTTAATTCGTTTCATAAATTCAATTACAATGGTATCAAAAATAGTGTCAGTGAGAGAATCTGGTTCGAGGGAATTAATCAACTGGAAAAAAATGGGTAAAAGGTTTTCTTTCGTATCGGGATCTTCTAACTTTAATAATTTTGCATACCTATCGTCATCATTTGCGAAATATGACTGAAAATTTTCATAACTTCGAATAATTTTCTTCCACTCTGTATTATTATTCAAAGTTTCGAGTTCAGATTCTATTATCATATATACTACAAATTGCACTTGTATGCTCTTTCGATTTTTAGGAATAATGAATAAGTTATAACATTCTCGCAATAGAATTTGAGGAATAAATTTTATACACTTGAATAAAACATAAAATTCTGATTGATCATCCTTTAAGCGTTTTACACCAAATTCAAATGGATTGCTTAAATTTAAAATTTCTTCATCTATTATGCCAATTTTGATATTAGTTCCATGCGGTTTGCTCCCAAGTCTTTCTTCAATATTTCTCAATAATGAATTAAATATCTCTTGCAATTTTTCAAGATTCTCTCCATTTGAAAGAGAATCTAATAAATTTAGATCAATGCCTAATCCCATTATCCCTTAATCCATTTCGAGTTTTTATTTATCTCAGTAAATCATCCTATAAAATTAGATCTATTAAACATTTAAATTTTTCTTATCGCTCAAAATTAGGGAGAAAAGAAGGAAAATAAAATCCATAAGATATTATTCAAAATGAGCTAAAGAGGGCGAAATCCAAATTGTTCTAAGGATTTTTTTTCCATTCTAAGAATTAATTTGAAGAGAACTATAAAAACCCCCTATGAAATCTGGATTCATATTTTTGACTTCGATGTTAAATCATAATGAAGTAAGAATAGACCCATTTTTCACAACTAATATAACATTTTAATTATTTTATCAAATAATGGAAGATCAACATCAATTGATCAAAATCGATCAGAGCCTTTTTCATCCCGAACATATTGCATTCATTGGGGCATCAGAGAAGAGTGCTTTCGGATCGATGTTATATCTAACAGCATTTAAGGAATCTCAATGGTCATCCACATTTTATCCAGTTAACCCAAGATATGAAAAATTAATGGATTGGAAATGTTATGCTTCCGTATTAGAAATTCCATTCCCGATAGATACCGCTTATATATCTGTTAAAACCAAGATCATCCCAAGCGTGCTAATTGAATGTGTAGAAAAAAAAATCCGCTGGGTAATTATTTTTTCATCGGGATTCTCTGAAACTGGAGATAAAGAGGGAATTATACTAGAAAATCAAATAAAAGAGATCATCAAGGACTCCACTACACGTGTTATAGGTCCAAATTGTTTAGGGCCATTTAACGGAGAGACTGGGATGGCCTTCTCGTTTTCATCCCATAAAGGGATTCCTGGAGGAATATCCTTTATGTCTCAATCTGGAGGGCATCTTACTCAACTATTAGATATTGGAATTAAGCGTGATTTCAGATATCGATATGGAGTAAGTTTTGGAAACCAAGTTGATTTAAATGCTATTGATTTTTTACGATTTTACCACAACGATATTAAAACAAAGCTCATTGCAGCCTATCTTGAGTCATTTGGATCTGGAAACGGGAATGATTTTTATTTAGAATTGAAAGAAACCACAAAAAGTAAACCAGTAATAATTTGGAAGGGTGGCTATACTAAAGATGGTTCACGTGCTGCATTTTCTCACACCGGTGCTATGGCAAGTGATATTAAATTGTGGAACGTACTTGCTAAGCAAGCAGGAGCTGTGATAGTAAATGATGAAGTAGAATTTTGGAATGCAATTAAAACATTTGAATTGCTAGCACCACAATTGTTACCCAAGGGAAGAAATGTGGGGATAATAACCCCTGGAGGTGGATCCTCCGTAAATGCAACAGATTTACTTGCGGCAAACGGATTGAAAGTACCAGAACTGACATTAGAATCACAAAAAGAAATATCTGAAATCTTACCAAAAGAAAATGTTAATATAAGCAATCCGATTGATCTTGGTGCCCTTGGATTTGTGGTAGATATCTTCATTAGATGTATTGAAGTAGTTGCTAAAGATCCTCTTATCGATATTTTACTAGCCCCATTATGGCCTCACTTTTTATATAGTTACGTGTTTACCAAAATGATCAAAACGTTAAAAAAAAGTGGGAAACCTTTTGCATTTAGTTTACCAAGTATATCAGATTCTTTAGATAGTGCCAAGAAGTTTTCTAATGTTCAAAAAATATTGCATGAGCAAAGAATTTTATATTTTTTCTCTCTGAGTGAAGCAGCCAGAAGCCTGTCCTTATTATGCGATTACACTGAATACTTGCAATCGCGCTAGTTATTATGTAAATTTTTTTATTACTTTTTTCAAATATTTCCTCATGAAATATCTTTCAAGCATGCAGTAATTAATAATTTGATTGTTACTAAACATTTTATCTTTATTATTTGATAATGAAAGATGTATTTCCATAACTTTGTGAAGTATATCATCTAGATCCTCATCAAGTGGTTGCAAATTGACATATTTGAAATTTTGACTAAATTCTTCAGAAATAAGCATGATTTGAGTTAAATCATCTCTTTTAGAGAGGGAATAATTCGGAACTTTAATAGAAATTTTCTGGTCAAGGAGATAGTCTCCCCCTATTAAATCCTTGGCTATTTTTAATTTGCCAGAACTCAAATTGAGGACTCTCTTAACAATATCATTTTAATAAATTTGTCAATATTGCCCCAAAATCAATGATTAATACCTTTTTTGTCGATATTTAGGACTACGTTAAACTGTTTTTTCAAGATATGGAGATATTAACGCTAATATTTCGATTTTACATATACTATTATTCTCTTTTTATTAAACTTAGTTTGTGAGACATGTTATTAGATTAATAATCCTTGAAACAGTCAAAAACTAACGAGGAATAAGATCAAAAACCTATTTTTTTTTATTTTAAAATTAAAAAAAAGAAAAATGCCTACTTCACTAAAAATTTTTATTAGTACATTTCAGTCTTTGTAAATAGCAGGGCAAATGCTCCATAAAATATACCATTGGTTATCCCACCAACTGATGCTAAGAAAATAGTTGTTATATCAGGAGGTAAACCATATGCAGTTAAAGTTGCTGAGCTTAAATATACTAATGCACTTATTGCTAGTACACACACAAATGCAGTGAGTAAAAAGCCTCCAAAGCTCGCTCCCTTTTTTTCACCGACCCTACCAGCAACAATGGCAGCTATAAAAAGCGAAACTATGTTACCGACGAGTCCAATTAGTACATCTAGGCTTAATGTACCTGTTAATTGCAATATTATTCCATTAAAAACCATTCCGGGGGTATTAGTAATAGGTCCAAATAAGATTAGAATTATTATAAAGGGATCTGCTGATATAACACTGAATGTGGTGTTCAAATCACCACTTATGGTTTCAACAATGATTACAAAAAGGAAATTTAGCCCAATATACGTGAGTAAGCTAAAGCCGAATGATTTTCCGAAACCCATTTTCACTAACTCATTAAATTTTGTTAATTATATAATCATAATCAAACATAAGCTATATAAATTTATATTAGACCAATTTTATCCGTTTCAAAATTGAAGATTTTGGAAAAAAAAAAATAAATTGAGATTTAAATAATATACAACTACTAATATTGATTAGCTCATGAGTGAGATATCTAATAAAAAACTCGGGTTAGGTAAATTAAAACACGAGTTTTTAAACAAAATACTAAATACCTATGTCTCTGATCTTGAAATTGAGGATGAGAGAGTTGTCGTGGGTTCTAAAATAGGAGAAGACGCAGCAGTGATTGATATGGGTTATAACTATCTAGTTGCCAAAACTGACCCCATTACATTCGCTACTGATGAAATTGGGTTCTATGCAGTTCATGTCAACGTTAATGACGTGGCTTGTACTGGAGCAACTCCAAAGTGGTTTCAATCTACAATTCTTTTACCTGATAAACATACTTCAACTGAATTAATAGAATCCATATTCAAGGACATACACGATACATGTCGTTCCTTAAATATTACAGTTATAGGGGGTCATACTGAAGTAACTTCGGGGCTCCCTCGCCCCATTATTATAGGATCATTATTAGGAGAAGTAACAAAAGAAAAATTGGTCAAATCTTCTGGAGCTTGTAAAGGAGATGCTTTAATTCTAACAAAGGGAATATTTATAGAAGGAACCTCGATAATTGGAAGAGAAAAAGGAGCAATTTTAAGTAAAAAAGGATTCAATGATGGTTTTATTGAAAAATGTAAAAGTTATCTTCATCATCCGGGAATAAGTATCATGAAGGAAGCTCTCTTAGCAAACAGTAAATTTGATCTTCACGCTATGCACGATCCAACAGAAGGAGGTTTAACCACTGGCATTGCGGAGTTGGCTATAGCTTCAAATTTAGGTGTACTAATTGATGAAAAAAAGATAAGTATATTACCAGAACCCAAAATATTGAGTGAAATCTTTAGCTTGGATCCGCTTGGTACAATTTCTTCCGGATCACTACTAATTGCTTTAGAGGAAATAAATTCTGATAAATTAGTAGATCTATTGAGAGATGATGGCATTGAAGCACAAATTATTGGTCATTTTACTGAAAAAGAAAAAGGTTTGAGAATAAAAAAACGTGATGATAAGATAGAGCCAATGATCTATTCTGAAATTGACGAAATTTTAAAAATTTTTTAAATTTATTTAAATTCTCCTTTTGATAAGCTAATATTTTTATTTCTAAAATATCATTAAATATTATATAATATTAGGGTTAATAGAATCAGAATGTATTTCTAATTTAAATAATCACTTGATCCAAATTGTCGAGCAAAGGACTGCATGAAATACTTGAATCAATGGGGGATAAAATGAAGGGTGCAGGAGTTTCCCTGAAATTAAATTCAAGCTCATTTTTTAACATATTAAGGAATAAAGATCATGAATTAGAAGTATTTCAAAACGAAGTACAAATTAAATGGGAAGCTTTTAAACTTCAAAATCAAACCAGAGTCATACAAAAAACGTATACCACATTTTTTTATTTATACTTTAATGATTTTTTTCAAAATTTCCTCGAAAGATTCTGTGGATTTGAAAGCAAATCATTAAAACTTATTATTAAAGAAAAAGTCTCAGAAGATAATCTTTTCTTAGAATATAATTATATAATGTCAAGTGAGGAAAAAAGAAGTTTCAAGGAATTTGGTCAGAATTATGGAAATATAATAAATGGAATAACGACTCCGACGGGTTATCTTTATATTGTAGTATCTATCCTTGGCGTGATCTTGAGGAAACTCATGAAGGAAGCTTTTTATGTGATTTTAGATGGAGCTGTTTTACGAGAAGAAGAAGACAATAATATTCTAAATTTCTTAATTGTTATCAAGGATAGTAAGGATAATCTTTTTGAATCTTATTATCACATGTTTTTGTATTACTTCCTGAGACATTTCAAGGGAATTCCTGAAGATTATTACGGAAAATTATTATTAGGTAGAGAAAAATTATATAATCTGGCAATTAAGAATTATCCTTTGGCTAAAGAGAAATTAGTAGATTTATTGTATTATTTTTATAAAAAATGCAACCTTTTGCAAAACTTTTCTCCTCTCCTAGATTTTATCAATTTCGTGTGTGCTCGTGTAGAAGATTCAGTTTACTCAAAAATAGATGTAATTAAAGAACAGTTTCTCGTAAATTTTAATTATTCAGAGGGAAAAAAAGATTCTATTATAAAAATTTTTAACTTCTTAGATCAAAAATCCACGCTATATAGTACTTTCCAATCTAATAACCTTCCAAGTTCAAAAGCTCAATTTAATTTATTCTTGCTCTACATGAAAGTATATTTTGGAGGTAGTAGTTTGGAAGCATTTGGAGAAAAAAGCATGCTGTTTTTACCCGAAAAGTTCAAATTAGCATTAAATCAGTATAATGAACACCATGAGAACAAAATTGATAATGATGCATTCATAAGAGTCCAGAAATTCATTGACAATTCTTCAATTCTTTCAAGTATTAATTATGTTGATATTCTTTTTGAGAAAATATTTAATAAACATTTGACAAGCATGAATTATAGCTTTTTTAAGTCTTTTTTACACAGTCTAAATTTAAAATTATCTACGCTAATTGAAAGTGAGAATAAAAGTATAAGTGAGAAATTTGATGATGAACCTTTCACATTTAAAGATATTGTCGATCATATATGCCGAATGCTTTATACATTAATAGATCAAATTTTTATTAGAAACAGTCCAAACCAAGCATCGAAAAACTTCATTGACCCCAGAAGTCGTTATATTGGAAAAAACATCGCGTTAAGAGTATTGGAATTATTCATTTTCCAGGATTTAAACGTTTCTGACGATGTATGGCCTGATTATGTCATCAGTATGAACAAGGATGAATTAAGAGGTGAGTTAAAATCGTTCGGAGTGAATATTCCAGATAGGCATTTCTATAATGTAGAAGATATTCTTAGATTTATTGTTACCTATAATTTTCAATCATATTCTGATACCATTTTACTTGAAGAATTTTTAGTTAATCAAATCATTGCTCCTCTAAACGAGTTTATTTTAATGATTCAAAAATCAATCAAAGATTTGAAAATGAAGGAGGAAGTTCAAAAATCTTTAAATGATTTCTTTCTAATAGATGTTTCACCCGAAAATGAAACACTCATAGAAGAATTAAAATTTGCATGTAATCAATTAATTCCAATCTGGCTGACTTGATGATTGAATATTATTCTAAATCAAATATTTTAACAAAAACCTCAAAATTTTTATTAATATTAAGAACTGGAATTTCAAAATTGGGATCCAATGTTTCATTCTGAGTTGTAATGAGTCCTGAGATCATTTTTACATTTTCTGATAATTGAGTTTGAATATTCTTAGTCTCTTTTACACACAGAATGGAAGGATAAGATAATTTTCTAAATCCTTCAATAAATAGAAGATCTAATTTAAAGGGACCTTCAACAATCCAATTGATAAATAATTGTATATCCATCTCTTTTCTAAAAAAAAAAGCTACTTCATGGAATTTATTTCTGATAATGGATAAATCAGCCCCAGCTTTAATATATCGAGATGAATCTTTCCCTTCAGAATCCACTGGATGCTCATGGACATTTTTAATTACTCCAATATCAAAAAGAAACCTAAGTTTTAATTTTTCTATTAAACTTTCGATAAAATATGTTTTTCCGCTCCCAGAATAACCAATAATGCTAATTACTTTAATATTCTTCACCCTTATTTGTAGAAAAATTTCTCTAAGATGCTTTATGTGATGCTAAAATAATATATACATTACAATTAATTATTTAATTAAAAATTTTTTAAGGTAACTCGCCTATCATGCCAAAAGAAAACATCGTATTCGACGCGAATTTTTTTATTTGTATGTTGTCCATTCGAGCTAAAGATGTATTAAAGAACTTAGAAAAAGCAAGTAAAGTCTTAGATCTTGATTATTACATGAGTGAAGTTGTCTTCGAGGAAGTGAAAGGACCGCATACGTACAGAGATAAAATTTCTCGATTTGTCAATGTTGAACCTGTATTAAATTCAGAAATTAGCATGGTAAAAAATAATTTGAGTGAATTTAATGTAAAATTTCCAGCACAAGACCCAGATCTCTCATTATTGGTTTTAAGTGAAAGGTTAATGGATGATAATGAAGGGATAACAACCCATTTGGTTACAGATGATTTTAAATTGGCGAAAAATGCATCTCTTTTGTTTAAAAATAAATTAAATATTCTATCTCTTTCAAGTTTTCTATTGAAAGTTCAAAGAACCATACCTGACAAATTATTAAGAGCCTATTTTAAAAATATATGGAAAAAAAGTCTGAACTATACTCTCTCTTACATGATTGAACGTTCTAAAATTTATCCTGCTGAACAAAAGATTCAATGGCTAATTGAAAGAGCAGTATCCGTTACTGAAGATTCAATTCTCGCAAAAGATGATGCTGTTAAATTTAAGATAGGTCGGTCAAAACATATTGAAGAAATTGAAATTGCTGAGAAATATATTGAAAACCAAAATTTAACAGCTAGTAAAGAAGAATTGATAACAAATATCATGTATTTCCTTGAAAACTTAAAAATTTCTCGGGAATACATAAATAAAGCAAGGGAAGCAATAATTAAAAATGAAAGTAAAGATGCGGTTTCCTTCTTGAAGAAAGGTAATGGTTTTTTAGTTTCTCTTTTACAACTAGCAGCAGGCAAATTAACTACCGTGAAAGATTTTGAAATCGTGCAACAATTAATATGCTCTGAAATTTCAAAAATGGAGTTTTTACGAGCATTCTTATTAGTTACTCTCGGTCGTATCAACAATGCAATTGATTCTCTTGAAAGAGCTGCTTTATTTTCGACCATCATTCAAAATTTTCACACTTGTTTGACTTTAAACTATTTAAAAGCGTTAATCTTACTATTTCACGGACTCTATAAAGAAGCTATACTTCAATATAATTTTACTGAAGAATTATCAGACATCTATAATGATGAAAAATTAAAGTTAAAGTGCGCGATTGGGAAAGCAATAGCTATATATATTGAAGGGGAAGATAGAGAAACCGCTATGGTAATAATGGAAGAAATCGCTAATATGGATTTGGAGAAAAATTTTTTAGATGCCATCATTGTATTCAGTGAGCTTGGGGATTATTTCCTCGCACTTGGACATTCTCAGATTGCTGCTAATTTATATAATGAAGCTCTTGAGATAAGTATTGATTATAAAATGAAAATCAGGAGTGATTTACTTATCGAAAAGTTAAAAAGGGCTTATATAGCTACAGTTCTCAATGGTTATAGTGCTGAGGACATTATGGTTGATAAATTAGATGTACTTCTCGAGAAGGCTTATTCCGTAAAAGATGTGGAAAAATACAACGAACAAATCAAAAAGATCTCCAGTTTCAACATCCTATTTTACACCCCTTTTCCACATATTTCTGGCAAGAAAAAAGTTATAACTTTTCAAAATTTACCGAAGGAGTTACAAGATGATTATCTCGAGGTAGTCCACTTCGAAAAGGTAAAAAACGAAACTGTTAACCAATTTTTATTCATTGTCTCTCATTATGAACTAGGATTATTAGGTTTCTTATTAAAAACAAATGAAAATATTATTGGGATAGCGGAGAATTATAGCCTTAAATTAAAACCCACTTCAAAGGTAAAAATCTATAACCCATCAGAAAAGTTAAAAGATACGTTCTTAATTCGTGCTATGATCGAACCGACGCAAATCGACCAATGCGATATAATTTATTCGTTACCTTCTTTTTTCAAAACGCTGAATTTATGATTCACTCTTTCCTTAAACTTTTATCTCTTTGGCTGATTTGATGACCGTGAATCGCACAAGAGATACAATAATAACTTTTTTTGGTAGGATTTTGAATAATCGTTCCTGCTTTTTTTAATTCACCGAACATTCTTCCATCGACCAACGAGACTCTTCGAGTCACCGCTTTGGCTTTACTCCTCGGTACAAATCTCCCACACTTGGCGCATTGAACTTGACTGTAATGTCCCTTGCTGGAACCACTCTTTCCGGAACTCCTTCTTTTCTTTGGCATTTTTTCTTCTTTTGAATTATTAGTATTTGATGCTAAATATTTAAATAAGGCAAAATTTAAAAAATTTATTCTTTTAGCTAAAAAATCTCAGACTTTAAAGAAACTAACTTCATTTGATAAGAGCATTCATAAATTTCCTTTTAATTATCGATCTTGCTTAAAGATTTATAGGAATAAGTAAGACGTTGAATAACTGTATAAAGACATAATAACATAAATATTAGAATAAATATTTGACTAAATAATGGACTAGGGGCTCCAAAAACAAGATCTGTTATAAAATATGACCATATTTCTCCTATAAAGAAAAAGAACAGAATTATCACGCGTTCTGCTCTTTCCATGATTCCAATACCTCTCATTTCAAGACCTTCACTTTCTGCTCTTGCTCGAATATAGGAGATCATGATGACGAGGAATATTAAGATATATCCAACTATATAATTAATCAGATTTCCGAATACCATGCCCATAATGATCATGGCATCAGAAAGACGATCTAAATTTGAATCTAAGAAGGCTCCTGCTTTGGAATTTTGATTAGTTCTCCTTGCTACTTCTCCATCAAAAACATCGAAAGCTCCTGTCCAAAAAAAAAGAAAAGGACCAATCCACCCTAACCAAAATGAAAAGTGCAATCCTCCCATCCCAATAAATATCGCTGAAATAAGAGAACATAAAAAACCATAAAAAGAAAGCCTGTTTGGGGAAACATTGTGTTTGATTAGAAATTTAACTGGAATATCAATGAATTTAAATAATAATCTTCTTTGAGCTTCTTGTTTATTATGTGGTTGTCCTATTTCATTCAATTCCTAATCAGTTTCTCCTTAATGAAATGTGATAATTTAAACATTCTGTAAGTTATAAAATTTTTTGTTATAATTTGAGTAGAGTCATTTTGATCAGCCTAATTACTGAAGATGCTAAGTATGATTGCTTACCCAAGCTTAAATTAGTGAGATTTAATCCCATTAACTCCTTTTTATTCATAAAATTACCAGTTTGGTCTCCTATGATAAATACATAATCCTGATTTCGATGTTTTATTTCAATAAAATCAGCAAAATCTTCTCCATCTTCGTTTAAAGTGATAACTAAACAACCTTTTTTACTAAATTCTTCAATAGCTTTAAAAATGCCTATACTTGATTTTTCAATTGGATACAATGGATTGGACATATTGTTGTTTTCATGTAAAATAAAGTCGATAAAATACTTAGCTAGCATCAGTTCGTTTTTTGGAAAATTAACATCAAACTTTTCAGAATTAAAGATATAGGTTCCGTAAGTATCAATGAAAACCCAAATTTGGACATCTTCCTCAAGTTCAGAATTTTGATATAACGCGGCTAAGATACATCTACAAAGAACATCTAACCTTCCAGAAGATCCAGGAAGATCTTTAATAGAAGAACCTTCAAGATTTATTGTTTCTGAATGAATAATAAAAATTAAAGTCATATGATTAATTTCCGAATAAATATTAAATTTTGATAGTCTAATTCTTAAATTGTAGATTGTTATATTAAATGAATTGATTATTTTAAATTATTAAATTTGAGAACGTGCTAATTTTTGGATGAAATTGACCTTAAAATTTTAATACTATTAATGGCTGATTCAAGAACACCTTATAAACAATTAGCTGATGAATTTCATATTAGTGTCAATTCAATCCATAAACGTGTTAAATTGTTAGTAGAATTGGATATTATAAAGGATTTTAAAGCAAGATTAGGTTTCGCTAATTTTCCAAATTTATCACACATCGTGATGTTTGGAACTCCAAATGTAAAAGATAAGAAATTTCTTTTAAAAAAATTAGGTGATAATGAGTTTATATATAGTATTTCACGTGCTAGTGGAAATGTATTCTATATCCATGCTTATATTCAAAATATGAATGAACTGGATTCATTAATTACTTTTATACGAACAACGGGAAAAATAAGTGAACTTATAATTGGAATTGATCGAAAGTTATATTCAGTATCAATAAATGATAAAAAAAGGCTTACTAATTTGGATTTTCTTATTGTAAATTCTTTAAAAGATAATTCTAGAAAAACCATTTCTGATGTAGCAGAAGAAATAGGAGCTTCCACCAAAACAGTTAAGAGACGATTAGACAATTTGATTGAAAACTCTTTAATAGAATTTTATTTAAATTGGTTTCCCTCCTCAATTTTTAGCATGATCGTCCTAAAGTTAAAATCCGATTCTTTAATTGATGATCGAGACTTCCTTCAAGGCTTAAAAAAAGTTTATGGCTCCAGAATTGTTTATTCATGGGTTTTTAGTAATTTACCTTATATAAAACTTATAGGTGTTTGGACAGAATCAATGAAAGAACTTCAAGAGATAGAATCATCACTTCTTTCTGAAAATTATGATTCTGTAGAAGTTACAATACTTATTGAATCTAAATTTTTTCCCACATGGAGAGAAGCTTATCTTAAAGAGAAAGTTCAAGAGATAAATCTCTAATAATTATAAATTACCCCTTTTTTTACTATAATCGTGATAAATGAGTAGTAAAATTGTAAATTTTATATATAAAGAAAATTTTAATTTCGTTTAATGAGGTAATAGGGTCTTATTTTAGAGAGATAGTCATTTTTTTTATGTACAATTTTTCACCCAAGTGGGTTAAAAACCTCCCATTTTGCTTATTTTTTTATCTCATTTCTGCTATATCTAGTTATCATTAATAATAAAAGCGAATCATCTCATTGCTATATTAAAGATTGGACTAAAGTTAATTTATATTAATATTAACCTTAAAATGATCAATAATTATGGAAGTGATTAAAAAGTGTCAACAAAAATAAAACCATATGAAAAACCCGAAAATATCATAAATCCCAATAGTGAATTTTCGATTGAAGTGCAAAATTTAAGGAAAGTATTCAGAGGGAAAAAGGGATATGATGATATTATCGCAGTTGAGGATGTCTCCTTTAAGGTAAAGCCTGGAGAATTATTTGGTTTTTTGGGACCCAATGGAGCAGGAAAGACTACAACAATTAACATGTTGATTGGGCTTGAAAAACCAACAAGTGGAACCGCAATTGTTAACGGTTATGACGTAAATGATGGGCTCTCTCATATCAAAGAATTGATTGGAGTATGTCCTCAAGAGCCATCCGTTTTTAAATTTCTTACGGGTATAGAGAACATCGAACTTTTTGGGAAGCTCTATTCGATGAAAAAGGCTGAAATAACTGATAAGACAAATAAACTTTTAGAATTTCTAGATTTATCAAAAGCAAGTAGAAGAAAAACGAAAGGATATAGTGGTGGGATGCTAAGGCAACTTAATATGATAATTTCGTTAATTCATGAGCCTAAAATAGCATTTTTAGATGAACCCACAGTGGGTATGGATCCAAGAGCACGGAGAGCGACTTGGGAGTTCATTGGATCTCTTAAAACTAAAAATAAAACCATCTTCCTTACGACACATTATATTGAAGAAGCAGAAGCGCTATGCGATAGAGTAGCTGTAATTGATTACGGTAAATTAATTGAAATAGGAACTCCACAAGATTTAATAAAGAAATATGAAGTCAAAAATTTAGAAGAAGTGTTTATGAAAATAACTGGAAGAAAAATTATGGAGGGAGTCTAATGGATATCCAAAAAATTTTAGCTCTATTGAAAATGGAACTTCTAAAACTCGTTAGGGAGCCAGCATACTTATTTTTGATGCTTTTATTTCCTGCGGTTCTTACACTCACCTTTGGATTCGCTTTTAGTGATCCTGAACTTGGTAACACATTTAATGTTATGGTTCCGGGATTATTTGCTTACGCATGTATATTTATCATAATGACTGTTTCACAATCTTTTACCGAATTAAGAGAACAAGGAGTATTGAGAAGACTTAATACTACACCAATGTCGTCTAGTGATTTCATGTTGGCTAATTTACTCTCTAATATGATACTCTCTATGATGCAAGTTGCAATAGTATATGTTATAGCACTATTAGTAGGATTTAATTCTAATAGCGACATTGTAGGAATCTTGTTTGCATTTTTACTGATGGCTTTATTCTCATTAAGTTCTGTGGGATTGGGACTCATTACAGCATCAATTTCTAAAAATGCTGGAACAGCAACTGGTATTTCATTTATTTTCATTCTCCCTCAAATGTTTTTTGGAACATTTTTACCGATGACAAGTACAACTAGAGTAATTGCGGTTTTCCTTCCCAGTTATTATGCCACTGATGCATTAACATCTATTTTTAATGGTGCTAATCTACTGAGTGCTAACATCTTAATAGATTTCGCTTTTATTGCAATATTTAGCATAGTAATAGTGATTTTGGGAATTCTAATCTTCAAAAAATATGGAAATAAATAAATTTTTTAATATTTTTTTTTAAATTTTTTTTCCTTTAAGCCTTTTTTTTTTCTTTGAATTTGAGATCAAATAGAATACTCCGATCATTAACGCTATTGAAAGGATCATGCCAAGAATTCCCGCAACATAATCATTTGTAATCCAGCTTAAGATTGGGGTCCAGGGAGAAATTAAATTCTCAAGCCACTCTTCACCATAAAAATCGATTAAAGCCCTTTCTAATCCATCAGGGTTTTCAGAAAGAAACCCAATTGTAAAACCTGTTGCTAATGCTAACATTAATACAGCAATTATTATCAGAACGGTGATAATTGGCCATTTATATCTTTTCCATTCAATCATTTCATATTCAACCCCATTATTGATTCAGTCGTAATAAAATCTGGTTTTGTTTTATATATATAAAATATAATTAGAGCTGAAATTATCCCTTCCCCTATCCCTATTATCATATGCCAAAAAACCATGGATACGATCGCAATTTCAATTGGAATTTTTCCTCCAATAGCAATTTCAATACCACAAATAAATGAAGCCAATACAATTGCGATGTAAGATCCAATACCAGTAGCGATTGTAACTTTTATCTCCTTCTTTAAGGAAGTGTTATTTAAGAGTTTAACAATTAAAACCACTATATAGAATCCCACCATTCCTCCAATAATTCCCATATTAAATGTATTCGCTCCTAATGCCGTGATTCCGCCATCCCCAAAGAGACTTTGAACAACTAATATTAAAAATAACACTATAACGGAAGCCCAAGGACCCAATATTATAGCTACTAATGTACCTCCTACTAAATGACCAGAAGTACCTCCTGGGATGGGATAATTCACGAATTGGAATGCAAAAATAACAGCCGCCAATACACCGATGTATGGAATTAATTTTTCAGAATCTTCTTTTTCAAATAGATTCCCCATTTTAAAATATCCGAATATCATGATTGTAATGCTAACAATCCATAAAATTACAATCGTGATAGGATTGAGTAACCCGTCAGGTATGTGCATTTTTTTTACCTTATATTTTGTTATCGAAATTTATTTTTATTATGAATAATATTTTCTTATAAAGAAGTATTATTTTTAAAGAATATGAATAACTTATAAAATAGTATGATTTTATATGATAATGCCACTAACGTTATATTGAACGAAAATTAGAATTTGCTTATCTAAATATTAAAATTTGGAGGAGGTTAAAGAAATTGGAAATAACTTTACCTTTTAGACATGAAGATGAAAAGAATATATTAAATAGAATTCATCCCTTAACTCGTTTTATTCTGCCATTTATTCTTGTTATTCCTTTCCTACTAATAAATGATATATATTTAATAATTACAATAATATTACTCGTTATATTCTTTAATTTAGGCTTTCAGCTGCAAATATTTACTGTATTATCAAGAATTAGAGCGTTACTCCCATTTGTACTGCTTATCACGATTTTTATACCTTTTTACCTTGGAAACACCATCCTTTTTCAATTAAATATAGGGGTTGTATTGAATATTTATGAGGAAGGGTTAATATTTGCAATGACTTTATTCCTTCGAATTATTGGAGCTATTTTTGTGTTTTTAACCTTTTTTTCTTCATTAACTTATTCAGAATTTATAGAAGCTTTAACTAAATTTCGAGCAATTCCCTCCTTTTTTACTGGCAGTGTGATTATAATGCTTCATTACATACCAATACTTGCAATATCTAATAGAAAGGTATTAGAAGCCCAAAACTTAAGAGGAAAAAACATCACTTCATATTGGCGGCAATTAAAGGCTCATGCATTCATAATGGGTAAAAATGTTGTACACAATATGGAAAGAAGTGAAAAACTATATGAAAGTTTGAAAATGCGGGGTTTTTCTGGTAAGATTACTTTTGCTCCAAAGAAATTGAAGATTTTAGATCTATCAATAGTACTCTCTTTTATAGCGATCTCTTTCTTATTAAGTTACTTGATTCATATTGAACAGATTTATACAGAGGTTTTTAAACTATTTTTCTTATAGAAGTAGATAACTTGAATTTTGACTACAATTCAAAATTTTCTATTGATAACATATCATTTAAAATAAAAGAAAATTCAATCTATGCTTTAACCGGGAATAATGGCTCTGGGAAAACTACTTTATTAAGACTATTAGTTGGTTTACTGAAACCTAAATCGGGATCTATTAAAATTTTTGATGAGATACTGACAAGGAATAAAAATCAATTATGGAAGTTAAGACAAAAGATTGGTTTCTTATTTCAAAATCCAGATGATCAATTATTTGCTCCAACTATAGAAGAAGATGTAGGTTTTGGAGCACGAAATCTTGGACTTGAAGAGAATGAAGTCATGAAAAGAGTTAATTGGGCACTGAAAGCAGTTGAGTTGATCGATTATAAACAATATTCTCCCTTTGATCTGTCTTGGGGTCAAAAGAAACGTGCTGCTTTAGCAGGACTGCTAGTGCTGAAGCCTAAATTATTAATTTTAGATGAACCATTCGCAAATCTTGATTTTAAATCAATTTATAATCATTTAAAAATATTGGAAACCCTTAGAAAAGAGGAAAAAATGACAATATTATATACTACTCATAATCTCTTTTTCATTGAAAATTGGGCAAATAGAATGATGGTATTAAATAACGGAAGTTTATTTTTTGAAGGAAAACCTAATGTAGGGTTGCTAGATCCCTCGGTTTCAGAGCTATTAGGTTCCTATAAAGAAATTTTGAAGGCAATTAAGAAAGAAAAATAACAAAAAGTTTTTAGAAAAGAAAAATAACAAAAATTGGGAAATGATGATGGAATAATTGCATGTTCGAGGACACGCATGAAAAAAGATGAATGCGCGCGCAAAGTCATGCTTACATCCTGAATTTTAATAATCAATATTAATACTGCATATTAAATGGGCTCTTTACCTAGCTATGGTGAGTACCTTTGCAATGAGGCTTGAGTCAGTCACCCAGCGTGCAGACATGATTATATCCCAAAACGGCATAGAAATTATAGCCTGGCACGAGAGAACTTTTTTGACTACTCTGGTATAACCTTGATATGATAAAAGTGAGTTAGTGTTTTAGGCGACAATATATGCTCAATTAATGAAATTGAGAAATTAAAGCAACCCCATAGTTTCAGAGCTAAACAGATCTTTAAGTTCCTTATTTAACTCTCCTTGATCTGTTTGTAAATAACGAGCCAATATTTGAGAAATTTTAGGAGCAAATCGTTTAATCAGGGCTCTTACAAACCCTATTTGCACGTTCTTATCAGACACAATACACAAAACACCTTTTCCTATCTTTCCTGAAAAAATAAAGCCTTTATCATATTCAGTGAATTGTAGTTCTGTATATCCATATCCTAATATATGTCCTTGTTCTTCTCCTGCGTTAAATACAGCGCCCCCGATTGCTCCAATTTTTTCCACGGATATCTCTTCTTCATTGGAGAATGTGAATTTAGATTCACTCATTATTGTGATTCCCGTATCATCAATGATAATTGCATATTTTAACCCTGGAGTGCTTGTGATAATTGTTTTTAAAATTTTTCTTAAAGCAACCTCATCTTTGGAGTAACTCAACGTAAATCTTCTCCTTGCGAAGATAATAAAAATTTACAATTATCTAATTCTTATATTTTTAAAGATAACCATTTAAACTTAAAAACTTAAGGCTTGCTTGTAACCTTAAAAATTGAGAAATAACTAAAGTAGGGATTCTATGAAATGAAAATATGTTTAAAATAAATTTTGCGATTTTATGATTTCTTTTAATGACTTCATATTTTCTTTATAATTCTTAGATTTTTCCAGTAACAGAAGTAATCGATAGCGTTTACCCTTATCAATATCAAATTTAAGCGGAACTAAATTTGGATCCCTAATAGATAACTCCCTATTCTTTGATATAGCAGTTAATGCTAATGTATTCTCACGGATCCATAGTCTTTTTGATATTTTTGCACCGATTGGAAATCCATTACGATCAGTAATCACTCCAGCCACAAAATTAGGGAAGTTTTGCTTGATTTTATGCAAAAAATAATTCACTTCTACTTGTTTGACTAATCTTGTCGACTCAGGCTTCATTTAACCGGACCTATTTAAATTTTTTGTTTTATATGATCTAATTAAAAACAAAACCATCTTTAAATGTTGTAATATTGAGATAACACGGTTAAAAAGTATTAAATAAATAAAAAATGAGCGTGAATATCATTTCTTCTTGAATGTTATGCCTAAATTTAAATTTTCGATTAATTCTGAGAACCTATTCCTAACTGTTACCTCTGTGACCTGGCTGATTTGTGCAATTCTTCTTTGAGTTCTTCTTTCCTTAGTCAAAATACTTGCTGCGTATATAGCTGCTGCACAGAGTCCTGTGGGACCACGACCGGAGGTTAAACCCCTTACTTCAGCCATTCCAATTACTTTTTTCGCCATTTTTTGACATTCATTTGATAATTCTAATTCTGAAATGAACCTAGTAAGAAAGTCTACCGCTTTCGTAGGATTCAAATTTAGAATTAATTCCCTAGAAATAAAACGATAGGATCTCCCAATTTCTTTTTTATCTACTCGTGCAACTTCGGCAATTTCATTCAATGTGCGTGGAACTTTAAACATTCTGCACGCAGCATATAAACTTGCTGCTGCTACCCCTTCAATGCTTCTTCCCCGAATTAGATGAGCTTCAACAGCATCTCTATAAATCTTTGCCGAACACTCTCTGAGATTTTTTTGAAGTTCTAGATTAGATGCCATTCTATCCAATTCGCTTAATGCGAATGTTAAATTACGTTCAGTTGCATCGGAGACCCTAATTCTGCTCTGCCATTTACGTAATCGATGTATTTGACCTCGTAATTTAGCAGGAATTTCTTTACCAAAGATATCTCGATTCTTCCAATCAATCATGGTACTTAAACCCTTGTCGTGTATCATATAAGTCATAGGAGCCCCTGTACGTGTTCTTTTTTTCTTCTGATCCGAATCAAAAGCTCTCCATTCTGGACCATGATCAATATGATTTTCTGAATGTACTAGCCCACATTCTTCACAAACCATTAATCCCCTATTTTCATCTAACAGTACGTTCTTTCCACACTCTAAACAATATCCATCTTTTATTTTTAGATTTTCTATTGCAGCAAAATTTTCCATATTCCAACTTGAAATAAACTACACCTAATTGGCTTAATTTTCACAACTACTTCAAAGATTAGCCCATTTTTATATAAAACTTATTCTCGGGATTGAAATTATGAATGAAAGATGTTTTAATTGAGATGAAGGGTAGAGTAATAGGTCCAAAAATTTCTTTAATAGAACCAATCTCTTCATAAGATTCACTATATATTGATTTAAACAGTATTTTTTCCAATGATTTATCCCATCTCTTGGCTCTAAAAATATGATGTTTTTTAGATTCTCCGAGATAGAATAGATTTACTTGAACCCAATTTTTCAAGGCTTACCCTTATGTATTGTTAAAATATAAAGTTAAAAATTGAAAGCTAATATTTAAATATACTGTTTTAAAGCGTTCTTAGACAAAAAAGTACACGGTTATAATTTCTTGGTAGAAATGTTCTTGCTAGATAGAAATTAAAAATTTGTAACATTTGTGCTTTAATTAAACATCTTCTGCATATGATATTTCAATTTACAAGGACAATGTTCTCCTTCTTCCAATTTCTTTAAATATATAATATCTTGGGAAAGAACAAAATTTTTAAGAAAATCTTTCATATGAATATTGCATTCCTTTTTAGAACAACTATGAATGCCTCTTCTTGAACCCGCACCTGATGGATCGCATACTACACGTGTATTCTTTAGCTTATCTTGGGTTTTTATCCCCTGTTTCAGACTTTTGAAAAGAGAATAAAATGAGGGGACATGATATCGATTTTGTTGCCAAAGATATTCTACCAATGTTCCTCGCTGAATATTAACCGGATTAATGGAAATTGTGTTAATTTGCATATCTATTAAAGTTCTAATTGAGTTAACGCAGTCATCGATTGCTGATTCTTCACTCATAAAAGGAGGTTTAAATAATAAGTATGCTCTAATACCAATATCATATAGTTTACATAAATTAACAGCATCCACAAATTCCTTGAAAGTCATACCTTTATTAATATAATTTAATCGAATATAGTCATTTACTGTCTCAAGTCCAATTCCTATTTCGATATGCCTGCTCCCTAATTTAGACCTCATATGAATCAATTTCTCTCTACTCAAATGCTCAGTACGAGACTCCACGACAACCTCAGTTATATTGCTAACTTCTTCAATTTTTTCATAAATGAAATTCCGTAAATCTTCAAGAATTTCATCATTATCAAAGAAACTACCAGAATTAAAAATTTTGATGATGTAATTTTCCTTGTCGTTTAGTATTTCTTCGATTTTATCGTTCCAAGCATGCATAAATTGATTTTTTATGTTATTTGAATTGATCATATCAACACATGAATCTTGAATGTACCCGCACATGGTACAGCCACCTAGATCTCCTAATGCCCAACTACATCCTTTCGTTCTTAAAATAATGGTAAATTCTTTACCAATTTGGTCGAGTAAACGATCTTCCTTTATCCAATAAGTTATAGGTTTATCTAATTTTTCCAAAGGTAATCCTTTTAATCTATGAATGGATCTGGCTCGAATCTTTTTTACTTTATCAATCAACTATCTCTCACTTTTTCATTTTTTCATATATTTTAGCAATTGGACCAGTATTAGAATTTTTAATATAAGATGATCCAACCAACATCCTTGCAATTCCAATTATTTCCTCTTTTGTCCTATTCCAAATAAAGGCAAAATTATTTGGTTTGAGATCATCACTAAAATTAATTACTCCCGGTCTAAATAATGTATTTCCACCAATATTTTCTCCATCAAAAATTATGAAGTGAGTGTTTTTGATGATTTCTTTAATACTATTTGAACCATATATAGAAAGTTCTAACTGTCCTGATTTTTTTATAAAATTACCAACACTTTTTTTAGAATTTACATCTCTGATATTGATATGCGTTTTATCCCTATTTGGATATAATCTAACTGTAGTTGAAAAAAAAGCCATTCCAATTCCTTTTCCAAATTGATAATCGAGGATTTTTACAAATTTACGTATCCAAGATTTATAATATTGGCTTTGTTTTGAATCAGATGTATTGAATATATTTTTACATTTAATTAATAAATTTTCTAAAGATTTGAGAGATTCTTTAGAAGTTAATCTATTATCAATATCAGAAAAAAAAACTTCATGAGGTAAGATGCTCATGGCGTCATCCACAATTTCCTTATATGCTTCTCCAGAAAGATGACAAATAATTGGGATTTTTGGATCGTACATCGAAATAAATTTTGTCAGCATCTTCTGTGCAATTAATTTTTCTTCAGAATCCCATTCCCCAGTTACTGAAATATCATAACTATTTACCGGATATATGTCCTCTAATTGACGAGGTATTACTCCAAGAGGAGATGTTATTATAAACTCTTGAAAATCCGGGAATTCTTTGAATTTATGCATTACTTCTTGGAATTTCTTGTGAGATTTTGATTCAGAATAAGGTTTCTTGGCAGAACAAGGTAATAATATGATTAGTCTTGTCCAAGGTTCAGGTTCAAAATTTTTAAATATTTCTTCTCTATATTCTTGGAAATCTGGACGAAAATATGAGGATGGACCAATACTTTCTATAGGTTTGACTTCTTGCATAATTGGAGTTTCATATCTAATTTCCTCAAAATATTGATGATCTGCAATTTTTAACATTGATAATAAGGTGGTATCATTCATTGATGACTTTTCAACAAAATTTCTATAATCTTCCGTTTTTATATATTGCTTAATTTTATGTATTTGATTTTTGGCATTGATCAAATTATGTAGGGCTAATTGCCCAAATTTTTCTCTTGAAAATTTCTCTGATGCTAAATTTTTTAACTTTCCTTTGCAAGCACAACAAGAGCATGGAAAATACTGCAGCTTATATACTGGTAATAAGTGCTCTATTGTATCATAAAAGTTTTCAGTAGAAAGATATAACATGTAAGAACTATCTATGAGATCAAATCCTAAATATATCAATAATGGATAAGAGTTTGGTAAGATTTTACCTGATATCATAAATAATAAATTTTGATCAATTTCTTTTCGAGTTTCAAAAATTATATGCAATATTTGTCGAAAGTTCTTTTTATATTCAAATAAATCCCTGAAGTTAAGGATTTTAATGTTAGTATTATTTTGGATTAGGGGGAAATATAGATTAACTAATTCGGCATAACCAAAAAGTTTTATCGTAACACCAAAATTTAAGTTTGGATTTTTTTTAAGTATATCTTGAATAAATTTGATATGGTGTTCAACTTCTCTCTTCGCAAAATCTTTATTTAGAACTGTTGTAGGATTATTAAAAGGTATTAATGCAATAATATTATCTCCAAGGAAAACTGCTTTATTTTCTTCCAAAACATTATTGAATTTTTCAATTGTCCCATAATGGGTATATAGAAAGGCATTTTCCTTGAATTTTGCTCGTAAAAATGATATTTTCAGAAAAATCTCGTTTGAAATCAAGAATATTGGATGTTTTTCGAATTCTTCAAGGAAATCCACCATATTTACTAGTGATCTCTTAATCGGAATAATAAGATTCGGAGAACTCACGTATCTTTTTTCTTCTTTTGAAAGGATAATACGTCCGATTCTTGAAAGACCTATCTTTTTGCTCACTAATTCAAAAAAAATCCTCATCGTTTCAATATAGTATGCCAAAGCAATTAAAGTTAAATTTTTTCAATACGTGTTTAACTAAAAATTATTCTTTTTATAATTCAAGATTAGAAGATAGTAAAATTGGTATTTGGTATGAGTTCATCCAATACGAAATTTGTGAGAGTATCTTCAATTTCATTAGATTGGTACAAATTCTTTATGAACTCCGCGTAATCTTCGACTTTTTTAACACGTACTATCGCAAATAGACCATGCTGTTCCCCTATCCTGAAAAGATCGGTAATAAAGCTATTTTTTTCTAAATTTAATGCAATTTCATTATATTTCGAAGGATCTTTTGGTTTAATTCTTACGAGATATTTTCCTCTATACCCAATCTTCTTAGGACAAAAATTAATGGCATAATTAAGAATTACATTCCCTTTTTCAAGCTTTTTAATTCTGTTATGAATTGTAGATTGGGAGATTTCTTGTCTGTTCATTCCATTTAAAAAATCCTTGTACTTATCTTTAATTATGTCCTTAATCTCGTAAGTCGAGATAGGCTTTATATTCTGGTTTTCCTGTAATATTTTTAAAATCACATTATCAATGCTATCAATTTCGAAATCTGGATCAATTTCATTGTCATATAATTCAATCCCATTAGTTTTGAACACTTTAATTGTCTCAATTATGCGATACTTCTTAAAATATGATCGAGCCATTATACTATCTATTTTACTTAAAACTTGGTAATATTCCTCAGGTGAATGAAATATGAATAAAGCAAATAGAGAATATTCTCCTAAAATTCCATCAAGAATTTTTAATTGGGAGATTTTTAATAAATTTTCTAGGAGTTGAGGTTCATTGGGATTAGTCTTAATTTCCAAAAGCACATACTTCAAATTTATGGGAAGGATGTTCGGATTAATATTGATTGTAAAATTACTAATTATTTTTTCTATCTTCAGATCATCAAATCGCTTTTTAATTGTCTGTCTAGTGTAACCTAGAATTTGTGTAAGCTTGGTTATAACGTATTTAGATTCATTATTGAAACTTTTTATAAGATTACGATTCTTAAATTCATCTTTAGCTTCAGTCATAAGAACATAATAGAATTTATACTATTTAAATGTTAATTTTTTTAGGTATATTTTCACCTTTAACCAATAATATATTTAAATTATTGCTTAAATTAATTGATATATTAACAAAAAATTATAAATTGAGTTATTATGGTAAATTACAAAGTTGCTGATGAAAGTTTAGCAGAACAAGGCAAGGAAGCATTATATATTGCTGAAAATAAAATGCCCGTCATCTCCAAAGTTATTCGAGAACGTTTTGAAAGGGAAAAGCCTCTAAAAGGCATAACCATTGCTGGATGTCTCCACGTGACAAAGGAAACTGGAAATTTAGCTCGAACTTTAAAAGCTGGTGGTGCAGAAGTTTATTTATGCGGTAGTAATCCTTTATCAACTCAAGATGATGTATCGGCTGCATTAGTTAAAGAAGGAATAAATGTATTTGCATGGCATGGCAATACTGACGAAGAATTTTATTGGTGTATAAGAGAATGCTTAAAAGCTAAGCCTAATATTCTTATAGACGATGGGGCTGATATGATCGTTACTGCTCATAAAGAATTTCCTGAATTGATTCAAAATGGTACGATTATCGCTTGTCAAGAAGAAACAACAACAGGTGTGAAGAGATTTAAGGCAATGGATAAACAAGGTGCTTTGAAAGTTCCATTATTTCCAGTTAATGATGCTCGTTGTAAAAATCAGTTTGATAATGAATTAGGAACTGGACAAGGAATTGTTGCTGCAATATATGGAATGCACGTCTTATTTGCTGGGAAAAATGTGATCGTAGCAGGATTCGGTCATTGTTCCTCTGGAATGGCATTAAGAGCGAGAGGACTAGGTGCTAATGTTACTGTAACGGAAGTAGATCCAATTAAAGCACTTCAAGCTAAATTTACTGGATATAATGTAATGCCAATAAAAGAAGCTCTTCCTTATGGTGACATCATTTTAACTGCTACTGGATGCAAGCATGTTATTCAGCCTACCAAAGAAATGTTTGGATTATTAAAGGATGGTGTTATTTTAGGAAATTTAGGCCACTTTGACATTGAGGTCCCAACCAAGGAACTTTACGAATATGCTAAGGAAATAAATCCCGTCCGCAAGGACGTAGAGGAACTAATCTTTCCCGATGGTAAAAAGGTTTATCTTCTAGCTAAAGGGCGTTTGGCTAATTTAGTGCTCTCTGAGGGCCACCCTAGTGAAGTCATGGACATGTCATTTGGACTTCAAGCTTTAATGTCTGAGTATATTGTCAAAAACAAGAAAAATCTTAAACCAGGAATGGTGGATGTACCAACTGATATTGACGATAAAGTTGGAATTTTGAAACTTCAGGCAATGGGCATTAAAATCGACAAGTTAACCGAGGAACAATATAACTATATTCACGGTTACGAAGAAGGGACTTAAACTCCTAATCTTTTTTTTGTTTTATTCTTTTTTCAATTTATTGGTTAGATATTTTATCATTTAATTAGAGGGGGGGCCTCCGAGAGATAATTTTTTTTAAAATTATCTAATGAATCACGTTCGGGTTCCAAATTTATTTTTTGTCACAATTAGAAGCGTTAGATTTTTTATTATTATTCCAATATCTTGCAGTTTACTCAATTAGTTTGTAAGAGATTTAAATTTTCTGGAACATCCTCGATCGAGGATGTTTGATAAAGTAATACTTTTAATTTACTTTCACATATTTAATAAATTAAAACTAAAAAAATTTAAATAATGAATTCTAATTTTGCAAAAATTATTGAACCTTCGGATAAAATCACATTTTTAGTTGGAGCAGGAATTTCTATGGATGCTCCGAGTAATTTGCCTTCAGCTAAAAAGTTTTTAGAAACTTTAGCGAGATTATGTGTTCCTGCTGAAGAAATCAATATAATTTTACATAAAGAATCTTTAAGATATGAGATTTTTGTTGAACAACTTCAACGATACATTGATAAATCCCTTAGCTTTCTGGATTTTTTAGAGCAAAGAATGAAACCAAATCTTATCCATTACTTTTTAGGTCACAATATTACTATTAAAAATCAAGTAATAACCACGAATTTTGATTATTTAATTGAATGTGCGCTGATTAACATTCTATCAAATGAAGAAAGGAGACAAATAAATCCTATAATATTAAAAAAACAATATTTAGATCTTAATCAGATAAATGATGTAGCTAATATCAAGCAATTTTCCTTTTTCAAACTCCACGGCTCAAAGAGAAATCTTATAACAGAAAAAAATACTTCCGAGTCTCTTGTAACTACCATTTCCTCATTAGGAAAGGATCGAGAGGAAGGAGATACTTTTGCTATTGAACCCTATAAAAAACCAATAATTTCAAAAATAATAAAAGACCGTGTCTTAATTATTATAGGATATTCTGGCAGTGATGATTTTGATATTACTCCTTTCTTAAAAGAAATTGCTATTTATAAAAAAATCATTTGGATTGATCATATCTCTAAAACAGGATTAGAAGATATAGAAATAGAGCGTTTCGACTCAGTTTTAAATTTAGATCTATCAAAACAGGAAAAATTTCTATATGATATAAAAAAAAAGCACAATATTGAGACATTCCTTATCAAATCGAATACTAAAACGTTTATTTCGGAATTCTTATGGCCGAAAATTCTATTATCCATCCCAATTACTGAAGTAAAGGTTGAGGATGAAATGAAATATCCCGATTTCAGTGAGTGGATAAAATCTTTGGATGAGTATAAAAACATCGATTTAATCACCCAGTATAAATTCGCAGGGGATATTTATCACACTCTAAGTGATTGGAAAAATGCGAGACGCGTATGGCAAAAAGGATTAGAATTAGCTAAATCCATGAATGATCTAAAAGGGGAAGCTGAATTTTTAACTAATATTGCTAGCTTCTCTTCTAGTGAACTGTCCCGTATTCAATGTATAGAAAAATTAGGAGAAGCAAAAGAAATATTTACCAAACTTAATGATTATGAAGGACAATCCTCTTGTCTGAACAATATTGGTACTTTCTATTCGAGTCAAGCTGATTTCAAAAATGCAATAAATTTTTATATGGAATCATTAAAACTTAATGAAGAAAATGATGATTTAAAGGGGTGCATAGGCCCTCTTTTAAATCTTGGAGTTGTTCATGGAAAGATGGGAAATCAAGATAAAGCCTTAGATTATTATCAAAAAGTTATAAATATAGTAAATAAGACTGGGGATTTGCAATTTAAGGCGAAGGCGTTGATGGATATTGGGGTGGTTCACAAAGTATCAGGCGCGTTTGAGAAAGCTTTGAAATTTTTTGAAGAAGCTTTGCAAATCGATATATTACTTGGAACTCTTCCTGAGCAAACAGTAACACTAAATTATATTGGTTTAATCTATCAGGATTTAGGTGACTATGAAAAAGCATTTGAATTTTTCAATAAAGGGCTTGATCTTGCAACTGAGATAAATGATTACGAGAGTATAGCAAGTCTACTTCACATGATTGGAAATCTACAGGATTTTCTAAAAAATGAGGAAGAAGCTACTAAGAGTTGGGGAAAAGCTCTTGAAATTTATGAGGAACATGATATGCTCCTAAATAAGGCAAACCTTCTAAACTCGATGGGATCTTCTGCTTATAATCTCGGCAAATATAATGATGCTTTATCATTATTCAGGCAATCCCTAGAAATTGCTGAGAAGATCGGTGATATCAATTTTATTGTTGATATTCATAACAGCATTGCTGTTGTATCTTATACTATAGAAGACTACGAAAGAGCTTATAATAGCTATTTAAAGATCCTTGATCTATTAAAAGATGGAGACGATATAGAGAGAAAAGCGAAATACCTCAGAAGTATGGGTATTTCTTATTATAAATATACAGAAGATGGTGAAACAGCAATTAGTATATTAAAAGATGCTCAAGAACTTTATGAAAAATTAGGTGATGCACAGACTAAAGAAGAAATTAAAAATGATATTGAATCTATTCAAAATTAATAAGCAACTTAAAGCTATGGGTGTTGAGATCGATACCTTAACAAAAGAGCAATATAATTACATCCACGGATACGAAGAAGGTACTTAATTTTTCTTTTATTTTATTTTTTATACCTAATGTTTGTCTTAGCTGAAATGCAGAATCAGATCTTTATATTTCGTTAATACATTTGTTTTATCTTTTAGATATTAAATGAAAAATCTTGAGCGAACATCTCTCGAGTGTAATAGTGTACAAAATAGCCTTCTTTTTTTCCGATAATTAAACCAGCATCTTCAATTATTTTTAAATGCCTACTTATAGTACTCTGAGATTTGCCTAATATAAAACTTAATACACATGTACAAATTGGTCTATTAAGAAGTAGTTTATAAATTAATAATCTTTCTTGGTTTGCTAATGCTTTATGGAATTTGAGTTCCTCTTCGAATGATGAATTATTTAATATTTCAAGCTTCCAGTTTTTGATTTTGGATTTAAATTCTTCTTCACTTTCATCTAAATTGTTCAGAGCAATGTAGCTCTTAATCTTATCTGACATTTCATTCATATTCTTTTCTAATTAATTTCATATTTTTATAACTAATTCGAATTTATATTTGTTTTGATTTATAAAAAATCAAACGGGTTAATACTTCAACATAATTTATTAAAACAAACCTAAAAGTATCTTAATTCCAACAACCCATAGAATTATAATTATTACAAGTTTTATTTGCTTCTGTTTAAGTTTGAAATGCATCAATTTAGAACCTGTGAATCCACCCATCAGCGTAAATATTCCAACAATTATTATGAGTCCCCAATCAATTTGAGTTATAATTACACGTGAAAGGAAACTCGTTAGACTTGAAAATAAAACGACAAATGAAGTAGTTGATGCTGCTTTTTTTGTATCCATTCCATAAAACAATAGTACTGGTAGAATAAGTGACCCTCCACCTACTCCAAGCATTCCACTAATGAATCCAATTAATATGCCAGAAATCAATCCAAAAATTATATATTTAGAAGGTGTAAATGTATTTTCTTCATTCAGATCTTTATATTCTTTCTCTTTTTTAACATTTTCTGATAATATATTTATGTTTTCAATTTCTTTTTTTTCAAAATTTTCACCTTCCTTACTTTTAATTGTTCGCCAAAAAATAAAAAATCCTGCTACAAAAAGAAATATTGAAAATATAATTAACAAGATTTCTTCATCCACAGATGTTGATATCAATACTCCTATAACCGCAAAAATTCCACTTGTAATAATCATAGGTAAAGCGATACGATAGTTTATTGAATGATTTTTTGCATGTACATATGATTGGGAACTAGTACTTAAAACATTTGAAAACATTCCTATTGTTGCTGCAAGAGTAAATGGATATCCCATCCAAAACAGGAAAGGAATTAAAATAAATGCTGCTCCAATGCCAGCTATAGCTACAATTGCCGTAAATGCAAAGACTACTAAAGCAATGACAATATATAATAGAATCTCCATAAATTTGCACTTTTAATTGAAATTAAAAATAAAAATTGGTAAATTGCTTTTGCTATACTATTTTAGGACCACGAACTCTCCCTAAAATATTTTCAGTCATCCCAACACAGTCCTTGCATAAAAATTTTCCATTAATGTAGTGTCCATACTCGGCAACAGTTAATTCTCCACATTTTTCACATAGATCTTTATCCCAAATGTGTGGAGGTATCTCAATGTTTATCTCTGGTAATAATTCTACTTTGAACTGATCATTTGAAGAATTAAGTACTTTTTCAATAAGTGGATCAGTAATTTCAAATGAAATGTTTTGAGGAGGAATTCCCTTTTTACGCTGTTCCATAAAATCTGATTGGAATGCTTGTTTTAACCACTCTCCTGAAGGAATTACTTTAACACCTCTTCCATTCTTCCGATCTATCAAAGTTAGAGAAAATTTACCTTTATGAGATCTTGAGATATTTCCTTTCCCATAGGTACAACCGGTTATAATTTGAACTCCGTCTGCAAAACAAGTTGCACAGTGAAAGTCACCTAAATCTAAGATTGTATATAATTCACCTGCTTGTGATCTTTCAACATTTAACGTATTCATTGCAATACTCGCTGCT
>Ga0307442_1000070_pt1 | contig 36058 bp, 35 predicted proteins | sample SalMarWE160430MG_FD_202143 | JGI IMG/M metagenome (GOLD analysis project Ga0307442, IMG submission 202143) | Salt marsh sediment microbial communities from the Plum Island Ecosystem LTER, Massachusetts, United States - WE1604-30 | ecosystem: Environmental > Aquatic > Marine > Intertidal zone >...
CCGCTCCCAAGGCCGATACCTGGCTTATCCAACCCCTCTGCGCCGACCTTATCCGAGGCAATATGGGTGAAGAAGCTCACATACTGGGTCACATCACCTTTCAGATACAGATAGGCCCGCCGGATCAGGAAGTCGTTCAAATCTTCATCACCCTTGCCATCTTCAACCCACTGATACCAAGTCTGCATCCAGATGCCGATCTCTCCCTTGGTCTGTTCATCAATTTCCATCTTGATTCCGGCCCAGGAAGGGCTCGCCATGGTGCAAACAAAGAACAGCACAATCATCATGTTTGTTAACACTACCAATTTCTTCATTTTCATTCCTCCAGTTCTTGAGTTCGGCTCGGCAAGACAACGAGCCATTTTTAAGGAAAACTTTCGTTCAGATCGGCATCACCTCCTTCGGCATATGGAGTGCTATAGGATTTTTCCAGGTTTTGATCAGACAAATCTATCCCTGGCCTGCTGCCAACAACGCTGCTCCATAGGCCCCCACCATTTGTGGGTCTTCTGGAACAGTTATCTCTTTTTCGAGGGCCTCTTCCAACAGGTGACGCATGCATGCATTCCTGGCTACGCCTCCCGCAAAGACAACGGGTCCTTCCACCAAAACCCGCCTCAGCATGCCAGCTGCACGACGCACCACAGAGTGGTGTAGACCCATAGCAATTTCTCGCCGGTTTTCCCCCTTGGCAAGCAGGGAGGTGACCTCAGATTCGGCAAAGACCGTACACATGCTGCTGATTTGAAGCTCCTTCTCAGCCTTCAGGGCCTCACGCCCGAAGTCATCAAGGCTGTAGCCAAGGCTGCTTGCCATGATCTCAAGAAACTTTCCCGTTCCTGCCGCACAGCGATCGTTCATCTCGAACTTGGTCACTTTGCCAACACCGTTTACCGCAATGGCCTTGGAATCCTGGCCCCCAATATCAAGGATAGTGCGTACGCCACGAAACATGGCCTGAGCGCCCATGGCGTATGCCTTTATTTCTGTGACTGTAGGCGCAACAAAGGAAAGTTCAAAGAGATGGCGTCCATAGCCTGTGGCCATGATCCGGTCATAGTCAACCTCTTCAAGGAGTTTTTTGACACCCGCCGTTGGGTCAAAGCCAGAATCCGCCCGTTTGCTTAGAACAATCCCTCTTTCGTTCAACACCACCAGCTCTATGGTTCGGGAACCGATGTCAATGCCGGCAACACGCACCTAAGTATCCCCCGCTTACTTTACAATTTCCACGAAGGCCTCCACGCGCGTTTTAAGCTGTTCAACGTCTTCCATGCTGTAGTCTGTCTCAATCCTGAGCACAGGAATATTCTCCGTCTCCAGGACCTTTTCCACCTTGTAAGCTTCAATGGTATAAGGATGACAGAATTGAAGGGCGTAATGGATGACACCATCCACCTTAAGGTCCTTGGCCATCTCCACAATGTGTTCGAGACGTTCAGGATTGGGGGTAAAGCAGGCACAGTCAATACGCATATAACGATCCACGATGGCCTCGATCATATGTTCCACTGAGTTGCCCGTCTCATCCACGAGATCCCTTGTGTTTCGTGTGCCGATGCACGATTCCTCTCCCACGATGACCGCCCCGGAGGACTCCACGACGTAAGGAAGTTTCCAATTGGGCACGGCCATGGGGCACCCGGAGGTCATGAGTCGCGGGATGCCATCTTCAACGATCCCCTTGCCCTGTGCCACACGCTTTTCAAGCTCATCACAAAGCTCATTGATCTTGGCAGTAAACCGCACTGGGTCATCGTAGAATGAGATCTGATTGATAAGCAGTGCGTCCCTTCCGGAAATCGGTGTGGGAACGGCTTTGCGCAGCTCATTAAGCCTCTGTAAAGCCCTCCGCCGGCTGTTGATGAGTTGGATAGCCTCCCTTAGTTTTTCAGCCGTAATTTCTTGGGCACTGATCTCTTCCATCTTTGCCTTAAACTTCAACACCTCATTCCTAAAGAGGGCTCGATCGGATGGCCCTTTCATCTGCGGGAGTCCCAGGATATACATAGGCGCGTATTCTTCGAAAATCTCGTAGGCCTTTTTTTTGCCATCACAGGTGGTTTCGCCGACGACTAAATCGCAGCATTCAATATAGGGACAGAGCCTTGAGAGCTTAAAGCCCACAAAGGACTTGATCAAAGCACAGGTGCTTCGGGGTAAGATCTTTTCAGCTGCTTCTTTGCCGATTTCAGCGCCTGCGCAAAGGCCGATCGCCACACCGTTGACAGCCCAAATCAGCTCTTCCGGTACAAACACGCAGAAGGTGCCAATGATCTTCTTGCCGGCAGCTTTGGCATCTTGGAGTTCCTTGATGCGAAGGCCGTGGACTTCCGACAGCACGAAATCTAAATATTCCATTCCTTTTAGGCGGTTATCCTGGGTGAGATAGATATCACCATAGAATTTTCCAAGGACCTTCAACAGCCCGTCATGGGCGGTGATATCCAGCCCGAGTTCCTCCCACATTTTTTCGTACTGTTCATTCATGCTGTTCGAGATAAGTTCAAGTTCGGGTTCTCAAGCCCGTCAAGGGCTAATCACTTTGTCGGCAAGTTGCATGCTGGTGACAATGTCCAACATGTTGGTGGTTTCTCCGACCTTTTTTTGCTCCAGCAGATTAAAATGATTCAAACAGGTGCCGCATACCAGGACACTGACACCCTCGGCCTCGAGTTGTTGTATGACGGGCAAAGTCTCGGCCCCTTCGATGGTCAGCTTCACCCCGCTGTTTAAGAAAATCAGTCTCCAGAGGGACTCTCCCATCTCGTTAATCGTTTTCAAGAAATTCAACATGAGGCCCGCTCCCAAAAGATCGTCACCAGAGCCCATGGTATTTTTGGTGATCAGTACCAGGGTTTTTTGGCTGGTCTCTGCCACGTCTTTTTCAGCCGGTTCACCCATGGTCTCTTGGGACCTCACGGCCTTAATCTCAAACTCAGAACCCGTTTGCTGAAGGGACGCAGTGCAACCCTGGCTTTCCACAAAGCGCAACACGTTTTGGGCAGAGGCGGCATTGTCGACTACGACCGTGAATTCTAAGGCCTGCGGATTGGATTCAATAAACTGCTTTGTCCGGAGCACCGGTTGGGGACAGGCAAGCCCTCGGCAGTTCAATGTTTCCATATGACCTTTCCTTTTCATGGCGGAAGTGAGGCCGTCCACAGCTGCTTTTGCTCAGCAGGCAAAGCGCTGCCATTAGGCAAAATCGATCAATTTTCTCTACTTTAGACACAGGTGTCAAATATGTAATATCAATAATGGTGGGCTATCGTTATTGAAATTTACAATACAATCCTAAGGGTTCTTGTCTATTCTATAGATTTTTTCCATATCAGCCATACCGATTGATTGATATTTGCTATTGGACTTCTTGTGTGACGTGTTGAGATAATAAACATACGGGATCTTGATGGCGCTGACCCTCCACTCAAAGGCCCCGTGTTCGGATGAAGCTGCTAGGCTTCATCTCTTTTCTCCTGTTTCAGGCCCCTGGTGAGTCATGCTCACCTGGGGCCTGCCTCTCAGAACCGGAGGGCCGATGGTCTATGCATATCAATCTGCCAGGAGTGTTCTATGAACAAACTGAGCAAAGAGAGCCTGACTCCTGACGACCGCAAGGCGGTGGAAATGATAGCCAGGGGCGCCGGAGAAATCATGTTTTACAACTACAAGAACCTTCCCATGGATTACAGAATGAGACTGGAAGATGTGATCAAGAATGCTTACAGAATATTGGATGACAAACATTGGATGACGAGTTGATACCTACTCGACACCAATACATGTGGTAAGCTTTTCACAAGACAAAGACAGGGCTGGGACGTGATGCTTCGCAGAATTGCACACGAGATTTCAGAACAGAGCCTTCGTAGCGATCTGGAAGGATACAGGCAAAAAGCTGTCGAACTGGGGGCCACGGCCGCCAGAATCATACGATCTAATGACGTGGTTGTTGACCGCAGAGTAGTGGCTAAATGCTTATTTCCTAAATGTCCAGTAAGCGGGACAAACATCAATTGTCCACCTCAAACGCCCGATGCGGAATGGGTTAAAACAGTCGTTGAGGGCTTCCAATACGCTATCCTCTTCAAAGTGGACGGGCCTTATGAGAAAGACGGTGCGAGCAGCCACGAGATGAAGGTGAAGAATCTTGAAATTGTATCAAAGATCGAGGCACAGGCATATTATGATGGCTACTATCTGGCCGTTGGGTTTGGCGGAGCCTCGTGCAAGACCACCCTTTGCTTGAATGAGGATTGCAGCGCTTTGCAAGCCGAAAAGTCATGCCGGCATCCTTTGAAGGGGAGGCCTTCCATGCATGCGGTGGGAATGGATGCCTACAAGATGGCAGCACGGGCAGGCTGGGATATCTATCCCGTTGGAACGGCTACCACACCATCAGACGTACCTTTCATATCGCATCTCGGGTTAGTACTCGTGTATTAACCCTAGCGTTGGTAAAACCGCGCACCAACGCTAGGGTTAAAAGATCACCAGTGTGAGAAAAAGGGCTCTGCCTTAGTCCGTCTTCCGGTCAAACTGATGGTGCCCATGGGGGTCATTTTAGGTTGGGAATCTGCAGATAAAACAAGGACTCATTCAAATCCGGGACTGAAGCACCCCACTATGCCTTCGATCTTCCATGAGATTTACCACCGGCAACCCTAGTGCTGATCTTGCCGCCGGTTGTCACTCTTAGGGGCCGGAGATGTACCCGCTTGGCGGACATGAGCGCCTAAGTGTACTCGATCTCGTCCGGCGGCAGCACCCTGCTCCTGTGTATCTCACCAGCCATCGTCCGTCCCCTTCCCTTTGATCTAAAATGACAACCCGCCAGTCTGAAAAACAGCCGAACCCTAAACGGTCGCAGCTGCCCCGCCCCAAGCTGCAGGAGAGCTTCAAACTGTTGGCAAAAACTCTTGAGCTGTGGTATGCAGTTTGAACTCCAAGGGATTCTGATTTCATCAAAGGGCCTGCTTAATGATGACCTTGAGCAAGATCAAACTCGTCGTGACGGTCTCATTGGTCGGTATTGTGTCTTCGTGGCTGATTGGGTCGGCTCAAGGGGCTCAATTAAGATATATTAGAATTGGCGAGCACGAAGGGTTCACAAGAGTCGTCTTTGAATTCCGTGGCCCAGCCGTGTTTGAGAAACCTCAGGTTAGAGGGAAGGGAAAGCTTTCCGTGGTATTTCTTGATACCACAACCGCCTTGCCGCGGCAGATATCGAGTGAAACAACCAAACGGGTTGATACCATTGAATTTGTCCAGCGAGACACCCATTTGGCTGCTCAGATTACCCTTTCTTTTCCATATTTCAGGCTCAAGTCTTTTTCTCTTTCCAACCCCGAACGCGTTGTTCTAGACATCTACCGGATGGAAACACCCCCTGAGAATGTCATATTCGGAGGATCGATCCAGGAGGGCTCCGAGAGGGCAGTGGCGGAGGCGGACAAGCCGTTGGAACAACCTCGCAGCTTCAAGAATAAACCGGCTATACAGGAGGCTCCGGGACATTCACAGAGGCCTCCGCAGGACCCGGCAAAACGATCTGCCACGTTGCCCAGAGAACCAGCCACCGCTGTGGGAGAGATCGCAAAGCCAGAGCCTGACAGACAAGGTCCGTCCGTGAACCATTCTGTCCAGCACAGCCCATGGCAAACATACCCGTTGGCTATACTCATGGTCCTTTCCATCGTTCTTGTCGCGTTATTGAGTTTTATCGTTTTTCAAAAAAGACGTGGGCCCGGCTCAAGGCAAGGTGGTCGGACGCTGGACGCAACCCTTGAAGCCAAGGAAAGCATGGCTGCCATAGACAAGCGGATCAAGGACGAGTTTAACAAGTTTGATCAATCGTGACAGACTCGTAAGAAGTGTTTTCCGAACGACATTGAGCATTTTGGGAGAAAGGCACGTGAGATGTCTGGCGTTAAGAAATGCTTACTGTTTGAGGGCATTAGCCCGAGTTGAGCGCAGAGTTTCACCGCGTGTTAGCATTTTAGCTGAACATCTCAAGTGCCCCTAAATGTTCACGGAATGAGTAAAATCGACTTTTTGCGAAACCATCAACCCTGATGTTGGGATACCGTGGCTAAAGAACCCCCTGCAGCGTTGAATGTTGGTCTTTCGGACGAGGAAAAAGAAGACCTCGAGGACTTGATCACGGGCCTCAAACAAGATAAAGCCGACACGCAACCCGGGGCCACCCCCGAGGATATTCAGAAGCAGATCGGATCCATGACGGAGACTCTGGCACAGCTGGTTGAAATGTTGCTCAAATTTGACACCAAAATGAGATCATTGTACAAAATTGTGCGCCTTTCTTATCAAAAGAGCGATGTGATGAATAAGCGTATAGATGCCATCATAGAATCCATGAAAGGTGGAAAGAACATTTAGCCGGGGAGTAAAAGTTGAGTCACCACCTTGAGACACACAGCAGCATCGTCAAGCGCATTATAGATGGGTCTTTGACGATTGATTCCGTGGGAGAATTTGAGAATCTACTCAAAGTCTTTCCCAACGATCCAGGACTCCATCGTGCCCTTGCTGATTTGTTGGCCCGACAGAAATCCTTTGACGCAGCAGCCGATGCTTACAGAGCCGCTGCCAGGTATTTCATTGAGGCAGGCATGGGGCTGCAGGCCATCGTATCCAAGATTTCTGAGTGGCGTATCGTTCGGCCTGCCCAGCAAGAGGGCAAAGCCTTTCATGTGGCCCTCTGCAAAGGGATTTCAGAAGATACGCCGGTGCAGCGTTTTTTGGCCCAAATGAGCTATCCTCAAATGGTTGCTTTCATGGTCCAGTTGGTGCGGATTCGTTTTCGAGCCGGCAGGGTATTGAAGAAGTTCGGAGGCGTACAAAACGACATGTACTTGGTTGTTTCTGGAGCCTTGAAAGAGACGACCTACCATCCTTTGGAGGAGGGAGGGAGAGTTCACAAGAAAACCACGATAGACTTGGTGGACAACGATTTCTTTGGCGATATTTATCCCTTTGACGGAGACCGCGTATCCGAATCAGATGTGGAGACCATCACCAGAGCGGAGTTAGTGAAGATCTCAAAACCAAGGCTGATGGCGCTTTGCGAGAAATATCCACATGTCGAACGTCTGGTGAATGAACTATACAAGGCGCGCTCTGAACTAGGGGGAGAGATCCCTTCCCCGACCGTCCGGAAGACGGCCAGACATCAACTGCCAACCAAGGTGAGCATGAAGGTGTTTCGAGAAGAGATAGGCAAGACACCTTTGTTTCTCAACGGCTTCACCGACGACATCTCCCTGGGCGGGGCCTGTATCATTTTAGGTGCGACGTATCAAACAGGTCCGTCCGCCGACATGGTAGGCAGAAAGGTCAAGATTGAAATGGGGTTACCGTCGGCCGCCATGAAGCTTCATATCTTGGGCACGATTGCCTGGAGCAAAGAGGTCTCTCATGAGGGAAAAACCAGCACGGTGGTAGGCATAAAATTCGAGGAGATGACCGATCCTGACCGGGAGCTTTTGGAAGGGTATTGTTATGGAAGCGACGGTGAGCAGAATCTGATCTGGAGCTTATGGGAGTCTCTTGTTAAAAAATAAGACCTCCCTGACTCAAGGGGAAGGGGTAGCATTGAAAGAAAGCCGGCAAGCTGAGAAAAAATCGTTTCCTAAGGTCTGGGCCGTGGGCGGAGGAAAAGGCGGGGTGGGAAAGAGCATCATCAGTACCCTCCTGGCCTTTTGGTTGACTCGTATGGATAAACGGACCATCCTTGTGGACACCGATCTGGGAGGGGCGAATCTCCATACCCTTATGGGGATCAAGAGTCCGCCTCGCACGCTGAATGATTTTATTACTAGGAAATTTGCTTCATTAGAAGATATTTGCATTGCCACTGAGATCGAAAACCTTCGCCTCATCAGCGGCGCCGGTGAAATTCTTTCCCTGGCCAACCCCAAGTTTGCCCAAAAAGTCAAGATCATACAGAACATCTTCAGACTCCCTGCCGACCATGTCGTGCTTGATCTCGGAGCCGGGACTTCTTTTAATGCCCTCGATTTTTTTCTTGTTGCCCATCAAAAGATTGCTGTTCTGACGCCACAGCCGACATCGATTCAGAACGCCTATGCCTTTGTTCGCAATGCAGTATACCGAAGGTTAAGCCAACTTTCCAGCCGAGAGCCGTCCCTCAGGGCCTTGGTTGAAACCGCCATGAATCCGAAAAATGAGCTCAGGGTGCGAACCATCAAAGAGCTTTTTCAGGCGATCGCAGACGCTGACGGCACGGATATGGTGGAGGCCCTGAAAAGAGAGATTGAAAGAATCCAGCCGGCCATGATTACCAACATGACCAAGGACACCCATGACAAGAATGCAGGTCGTATTATACAGCTAGTTGCCCAAAAGTATCTTATGATACACCCCACAGACTTGGGGGGCATCGTCTACGATAAACAGATAGACAGGATGGTATCCGAAATGGTTCCGCTGACCAAGCTGGATCAATCGAGTGAAGCCTTTGCCTGTGTTTATGAGATTGCAACGAAGCTGCTGTGAGCTCGGTGATGCACCAGGCCCCGCAGCCGTTCCAGATTCAAACGGTCGCAGTCCACGGGGTCTTTCTGCTTGGGTGTTTCAAGGATCTTTGGGATGGCCTTGAGCCGGGAGTCGTTCATGATGAATCGAAACGCCTCAAGGCCGATGTGCCCCTCGCCGATGTGCTCGTGTCGATCGCGCCGGCTGCCAAGCCCCTTCTTGGCGTCATTGAGGTGAATCACATGGAGTCGTTTGAGCCCAAGGGTGTCATCGAAGGCCTTCATGGTCTGACCGTAAGCCACTTCGCCGCGTAAATCATAGCCCGCTGCAAACACATGGCACGTGTCAAAACAAAAGCCAATCCTCTTATCATCTTCCACCATGGCCGCGACAGCGGCCAGATGCTCAAAGGTGTAGCCCAGGTTGGACCCCTGGCCTGCCGTGGTCTCAAGAAGAACCCGGCAGGTGGTTTCAGGCACACGGTCAAACACCTTGTTGATTCCTTCTGCAATGCGCTGCAAGCCCTTGTCTTCTCCCATACCCATGTGGGCACCCGGGTGCATAATGACGTGGGGGATCCCCAGTTGAGATGAGCGTATGAGTTCGTGTTCAAGGGCCTTGATGGACTTTTCATATTTGCCTTGATCCGGCGAGGCCAGGTTGATCAAATAGGCTGCATGCACACATACGGACCGGATGCCACTTTCCTTTTTTACAGCTTGGAACTGGTCAATCTCTTGAGAAGAAAGCCCCCGCTCCCTCCAGGTGCTCGCATTTTTCGTAAAGATCTGTAAGGCCGTGCACCCGTATTCCTGGGTGGCCAAAAGGGCCTTATGCAAGCCCCCGGCAATGGAAAAATGGGCTCCAAGGAGGATTATTTCTTCCTCTTGATCCCGTGTTTTCTCATGTGAAGGCAACATACTTGCGCTTTTGACCAAAATCGGTATCCTCACAACCCATGGAGCGAGGGTCGAGCGACCAAAATCATACAGGGCCTGTCAAGGTTCCCATCGAAGATGTCCTTGATCTTCATACCTTTGCCCCCAAAGAAATCCCCAGCCTTCTTGAAGAATACCTGAACGCCTGTCGGAAGGCCAGGCTTTATTCTGTACGGATCATCCACGGCAAGGGGCAGGGATTGCTAAAGGACCGGGTTCGCGGTTTGCTGAAACAGCTCCCTATGGTGGCATCCTTTTCAGACGCCCCGGCCCATGGAGGCGGCTGGGGTGCCACCATCGTGGACCTCAAGAGATAGATCCCTATGCCACTGCCGGAATGGGCTGACTTCGTAGACCGAGTTGAAGAAGGTGCCAGGGTCATGAAAACCCATTTGGACCCGTCTCACACCACTCAGTTTGCCCTTCATGCCAAAGAGCTTCTCGAATGGAACCGTTTTGCCAACCTAACGGCCATTACGGACCTCAAAGAGCTTGCGGAAAAACACTTCCTGGATACCTTGCCCCTGGTCCCTTTGATCCCTCCGCACTCCAAGGTGCTGGACATCGGGTCCGGCGGCGGGTTTCCTGGGGTCCCCCTCAAGGTCATCCGGCCCGATTTACACCTCAATCTGATCGACGCGTCAAGAAAGAAGGCCCACTTTCTAAAGCACCTCATCAGGACTCTGGAGTTGCAAGATATCGAGGCTCGTCATGTCCGGGCTGAAGCGCTCACCACAGAGGTCCAAGCGGAGGCACGCCGCTACGGCGTGATTGTGTCCAAGGCTGTCTCAAAGCTGCACAGGTTTCTGGATCAGGCCCTTCCATTGCTCGGGAGGCCGGGCATGGTGATTGCCATGAAGGGCTTGGACGTGGACGATGAGCTTGAGCGTGCCGGATCCAGAATCAGGAGCGCGGCCCTCAGCCTGGAAAAGAAAGAATATCGGTTGCCCTTCCTGGACATCAGGAGAAATCTGATTATTCTAAGAAGCACAGACTCGTAAAAGGTCAATTCCCCACCGGTCGAATGGCTCCTGCAGGTGATTCATCCTATCCACAAGCCTCACCGCCTGTTCTTTCTTTATGTTCACTTGCGCGAGAGTTTGACCGGCCTGGAAAAAATCGTCGTTTGGATGGGTATAGGCCTGACATGACGCCATGCCGGCAACTTCAAAAGACGGTTCTCCCGCTTTGGGATCGGCTAACGGTCCACCAAAACTGTTTGGGTAGTAATTGGGACTTGGGCTGCCATTGGCGTCAAAACGCATGAATCCGTCCCGCTGGTAATTGTGCGTCGGACATGCCTTGGCCCGGTTCACAGGCAACACGTGGCAGTTTGGTCCGAGGCGATGGCGGTGGGTGTTGTGACAACTGAACAGCCTGAAGCATCTTGCCTGGTGAAGCCGCAATACCAGGAACAACGTTCGCGGGGGAGAAGGCAGCCTGCTCAACTTCTGCGAAATAATTCTCCGGGTTGCGGTTCAGGACAATCTTTCCTACGGGAATCAGCGGAAAATCACCATGAAACCACACCTTGGTGATGTCAAAAGGGTCGAAGCAATACGTCTGAGCCTGTTCAGGCGTCATGATCTGGACATAGACTGTCCAGGAGGGATATTCGCCTCGCTCTTTGCCAGGATCTTGAGTACCGCCAGTCGCTCAGGAGTCACACGACGGCCCTGTTCCCTCAGCTTTGCAATCATTTTTTCAAGCCGGATTTGTGGATTAGCCATGCCGTATGCGCCTTGCCGGTTGTGTAACTACCTGGCTTCCGGACTATCCCTATACTAACAAGATTCATTCGTCAAAAGGAATGATTATCCTTATATCCGGTGCAAGGACTTTATCAAGAGATTATTTCTTTCGCTTGGGCTGTCCGTAAGCAATATCTTGTCGATATGAAGCTCAGGCAGGGGAAAGGTGGAATGGGGACGGGATGGCTTTGAAAAGAAATCCGCAGAATTCGCCTGCTGAGACCCGCGCCAAGGCATGGAAAACAAATTTGCCGGAAGGCTTGAATTGTGATAATCGGAAGATGTTGCGCGGCTGTTCCGTCTGAGTATCAAGTGTGAATCACCGTTAAGTCCCCCTGGTGAACAGCGGCAAGAAAGTCCTGGAGAACAGGACCCCATTGAAGGATCAGCGAGGGTTGAAAACCATGAAGCCATATCTGCCCTTATACGGATTTTTTCTGCTCCTTATGACGGCTGCGGGATGTGCGCCTGCCGTTATCGGAGCGGGGGCTACCGGTGCGTACAAGGCTGGGACTGACGAACGAAGTGTCGGCCGGATATGGGACGATTCGGCCATCACGACCAAGGTCAACGCGGAGCTGGTAAAAGACCCTGTCACCAAAGCCCGCCAGATTGATGTGGATACCCTGCAGGGTGAGGTTATCCTAACCGGTGTTGTGGGAAGCGAGCAGGCGTCAAGACGTGCCGTTGAAATCGCCGGACAAGTTCCTGGCGTGAAAAGGGTCAAGAACAATCTTCAGGTCGGCTCAAAGAGCATTGGCCGGGCCATTGACGACAAGGTCATAGGGAGTAAGATCAAAGCCAAGCTGTTAAAAGAGCCTCGCATTCGCTCGCTGAATATTGACGTGGACGTCAATAATGGCGTGGTCTCACTGACAGGAGTCGTGGCATCAAAACAGCAGAAGGAGCGTGTCATGGAGATCGCACGGACTACCTCGGGAACCGTCAAACTCATTGATAACATAAGAATAGTTCCCTAATGACTCGCGTCGATTCGCTTCCATGCGGTGATATCGTCGTTCAAGGCCCCGGCCCCGCTAGATGGGTTGAACATTCCAGTTAGAGGCATGTCCCTTTCGCCATGGTTTTAAGATTAGCAAGAGCGGAAAGATCCACTGAATATATTGGGAGGCGCTGCATGCCAAAGAAAATTGTGATGCTGTTGATGTTGCTCTTGGTCTTTTGGGGATGCGAAGAAAAAGTGCTGAATTTCAGGATCAAGTATGATCAGACCCATGGGCTCGAAGCGGCTGACAGGGTGATTTTTCAACAGAATCATATCGGGCAAGTAGCCGGCATATTCTATGGTGAGGATGGGTATTACCTGGTCGATGTGGCAATCAGAAAAGCCTTTGCCAATGCCGCCACAGAGGACTCCATGTTCTTCATCACCGAGGACCCCAAGAACAAAGGCAAGAAAGCCATTGAAATCATCCAGGCCCGTAAAGGAGGAGTACCCCTCGAAGACGGCGCGATAGTTGAAGGCTCGGGCAAGCCGTCTGCCGCCTTCAGTCAGTTGGGGCAGAGCTTGGCGGAACAGGTTGAGGGCATCAAGAAGGCCTTTGAGCATCTGTCCGAGGAACTCACAGGTGTCCCTGAGAGCAAGGAGTTCAAAAAGCTCGAACGAGAACTGGAGCGTCTGAGAGAAGAATTGCAGCGTTCCGGGCAGTCGGTGCGGAAAAAGATGGAGCACGAGTGGTTACCTCAGCTTCAACAGGAAATCGAGCGGCTTCGCAAACGCTTGCAGAAGTTCGGGCGGGAAAATGAAGTAAAGGACCTGGAAATCTAGTTGGAAAAAATCAGGGGAACATAAAGTGACAAAATTATAACGTCCGCCATACACAGGTGCCTCCGCTATCCCAATGGGAGCCGGTAGGGACTCTTCTTTACGCCTTCCTTGAAGTCGGCTTATAAGCTCCTTGCACCAGCATGCCTCCCTTCATTCCCAGACATGTCTCACGTACAACCTGCTCAGGCCTTCTCAGCCTGTCATGACCAAATGTCAATACTTTGACAAAACGGGAGCATTTGGATCAAATTCATCCAGACTTTGACATCGAGACGCTGCTATAAAAGAGTCTCAATTATTTGATATTACTTGGAATGATGACATCGCGACCATTTAGGCATAATTCCTGCTAGTGGAAAGACCGGTGTAGTATTCTGGTATTGAAACGGTTGAGAGGAGAACTCATTATGACGTTAGAAGTATTAGACACGCTCGGCCAGAAATGCCCCCAGCCGGTCCTTAAGATCGCCGTGAAGGCCCCGGACATGAAGCACGGTGACATTTTGGAGGTATTGGGAGACTGCCTCACCTTCGAGAGAGATGTGCGCACCTGGTGCGAGCGGCTGGGCAAGGTCTTCCTTTCCGTAAATGATAACGGGGCAAACCAGAAGAGGATCCAGATACAATTCTAGAGTATTACCGTCGTTCAGGAACGGAGTCAGAACCAACTATTAGGAATTGCCCGAAGTCGAACCACGGGCATAACTCGACATCTTCGTTTCCACGATTATTGTAGACGAGGGAGATAAACGGATTGTGGTGATGTGTTTGTAATCGGCGAAATTAAATAATGCCTAAAGTAGCAATCACAGTGAATGGTTCCTGTCCAGATAATGTATTCCCAGCCTTCATCATTGGTTCTTCAGCAGTTGCGTCCGGGGATGATTTGGTTTTATTTTTCACACCCTGTGGTTCACTGGCGCTGGTAAAAGGAGAGATGGAGAAGATGAGCAAGGTCAAAGGAATGCCCAATTTAGTTGAATTATACGATGGAGTGGTGCGCCTGGGTGGTAAGATATGTTTATGCGCACTGGCGCTGGAGACAAAGGATCTAAAGAAAGAGGATCTCAGAGAAAGCGTTGAGATAATAGGCGCAACGACATTCTTGAACGAAATTAGAAATGCTACTGTTACATTCTCTTTTTGACACCTGGCTTGAGGCAGCCGAGAGTGACAACGTTACAAACTCAATTGCTGTTCTAGACGTGCCGGAATCCATGACAAAAAGTGCAGGGAAGAGTGTATGTGGGACTGACGCTCGACGCATTAGATCGAAGTATATGCTAGGAATCTTTATTGGCTTATGGGTCAACGAGATTCAAGATTCGATTCAGAGTTAGTAGGAGGCAAAATCATGAAAACGGTACTGAGGTTGCAATCCGAAAAATTCAAATTATCGTTGATTGCCATCCTCCTGCCCACCGCCTGCTTCTTGACATACTATTTTCATGCGGTACTCGGAACTGGTGCTGTTGTTACGCATTTTTACTATATTCCAAGCATATTGGCATGTCTTTGGTGGAAAAAAAAAGGCTTGCTTGTAGCCGTATTGTTGGCAGCTCTTTTGATTTTGAGCCACATTTTTCTGCGAGTGCAGGTGCCTACGTTACATGATTACTCAAGAACTTTCATGCTCATAGTAGTCGCCATAGTAGTGGCTATGCTGAGTGAGAAGATGGCGAAGACACAGGAGGCCCTGCGGGAGAGCGAAGAGGAATCCCAAAACACCAGCATGGAGTTGGCCCTGGGCTTGTCCGAGGTTTTCGAGGCGTTAAAACGGATTTCTTCAGGAGATCCTTCAGTAAGGATACCCGAAGCCTCTGAACTCGAGTTGATTGTCAAACTGAAACATATGGTCAACCTGACTGCCGAGAACCTCGCGGAGATCGTTCATCTGTCTCACGATTTTGCCATAGGGCTTGCTCAGCACTTCGATACGTTGAACAGGGTCTCCAAAGGTGATCTGGCTGCTCGTATATCTGGGGTTTCAGAAGTGGAACTATTGGAATCCCTGAAGAATGTGACCAACCATATGATTGATAGTGTGTCTAGAGAGATCACCGAACGCCAGCGGGCGGAGAAAGAATTGAAGGAAACCCTGGGGGAATTGGCGCGTTCCAATGCTGAGCTGGAACAGTTTGCCTATGTAGCCTCGCACGATCTTCAAGAGCCGTTGCGTATGGTTTCCAGCTACGTGCAACTGCTGGCACGGCGCTACAAGAGCAAGCTGGATGAGGACGCGGACGAGTTTATTGGCTTTGCCGTTGACGGTGCAAATCGCATGCACACGCTTATAAATGACCTGCTCTCGTATTCGCGCGTCGGCACGAAAGGCAAACCTTTTGAAACGACAGATTGTAACCAAGTGCTTTCCGAGGCACTTCTCAATCTGAGCGCCGCAACCGAGGAAAGCGGCGCCATTACCACGAACGACACCCTCCCGACCGTAATGACAGACAAGACACAGATGGTCCAGTTGATCCAGAACTTGGTGGCCAATGCCATTAAATTCCGTAACAAGGATCGTCCACGCATTCATGTCTCGTCGGAGCAAAAAAACGGTACATGGGTTTTCTCTGTGAGTGACAACGGTATTGGAATTGACTCCCAGTACTATGAACGCATTTTTGCCATCTTTCAACGCCTGCATGGAAACACCGAGTATCCTGGCACCGGGATCGGCCTCGCTGTCTGCAAAAGGATTGTTGAGCGCCACGGCGGTCGAATGTGGGTGGACTCAGAGTCCGGCAAAGGCTCGAAGTTCTATTTTACCATTCCGGTAAGCGAATCATCACTTGGGAATCCTGGATAGCGGATTCTTGGTGTACATCATGTTGATAAGAAACCATGGAGGAAAAAAATGAAGCCTGTCGAGATGTTATTGGTTGAGGACAACCCTGGCGATGCGCGCCTTGCGATAGAAGCTCTCAAGGATGCCAAGGTGCATAACAACCTGAGCTGGGTCCAAGACGGCGTGGAGGCGATGGCCTTCCTCCGCAGGGAGGGGGAGTATTCGGATGCACCTCGTCCGGACGTCATCCTGCTCGACCTGAACCTGCCCAAAAAGGACGGTCGTGAGGTCCTAGCCGATGTCAAGGCGAACGAGGAGTTGAGACGCATTCCAGTGGTGATCCTGACCGTATCAGGTGCTGAGGAGGACATTGTCAAGACTTATAACCTCCACGCAAACTGCTACATCCGAAAACCGATTGACCTGGACCAGTTCATTAAGGTTGTGAAAGCCATCAAAGACTTCTGGCTGAGCATCGTCATATTACCGACACATTGACAAAGATGAGTGAAAAAGCCATCAACGTCCTGTTATTTGAAGACAACCCCGGAGACGCCCGGTTGATCCGTGAATTTTTGGCTGAGACGGAAGAGTCTGTCTTCACTCTGGAGAGTATCGATCGGCTTTCGACTGGATTCAAGCGTCTGGCTGAGGGTGGCGTTGATGTAATTCTATTGGACCTCGGACTACCCGATAGTCAGGGGCTTGACACGTTCGCCAGAACCTACGATCAGGTGGGCGACGTGCCGATCGTGTTGCTGACCGGTCTTGACGACAAGACTCTGGCAGCACAGGCAATGCGGGCTGGCGCGCAGGACTACCTGGTAAAGGGACAGATAGATAGCAACTTGCTAACCCGTGCCATAAGATATGCGATCGAACGGAAACGGGCGGAACAGGCGCTGCAGGAGACCGAGGACAAATATCGAAGCATCTATAATAATGCCCAAGTGGCATTGTTTCGCACGAGGCTCAGTGATGGGAAAATTTTGGAGTGCAATGGACGACTCGCCGAGATGTTTGCTTACAAAGATTGCGAAGAATGCATCGCCAAGTTTGTTACCGAAGATCACTATCTTGATCCAGGCACCCGCGAGCGAATGTTGGCTGAGATGCAGGAGACCGGCGAGGTCACTAATTTCGAGGCCCGTTTATCGTGTAACGATGGTTCAACAATATGGGTGCGTTACTCTGCGCGCATTTATCCAGAAAGAGGCTACATCGAAGGAGTCGCTGCCGACATTACCGAACAAAAATCGGCTGCGGAGGCACTGAAAAAGGCCAAGGCTGATCTTGAAGCTGCAAACCGGGAGTTGATCCAAGCAAACAACCAGCTTGAACGGGCGGTTGCTAACGCCAAAAACATGGCGATGCAAGCTGAGATGGCCAACGCCGCAAAAAGCCAATTTCTTGCAAACATGAGCCACGAGATCCGCACCCCCATGAACGGAGTGCTCGGTTTTACGGAGATGCTGCTGGATACCAAGTTGGACGATGAGCAGACGGAGTATGCCGAGACCATAAAACGAAGCGGTGATGGGTTATTGTCCTTGATAAACGATATCCTTGATTTTTCCAAAATCGAAGCAGGTCAGTTGGAGGTTGAAACCGTTGACTTTGATCCGGAAGTGACAGCCCATGATGTCTGCGAGCTGATTCGCCCAAGGCTGCAAGACAAGCCCATTGAGATACTGTGCCGCATCGGCGACGAAGTTCCGGCTTATGTTAGAGGAGACCCGGCTCGGTTTCGCCAGGTGCTGTTGAACCTTATGGGCAATGCCGCCAAGTTTACCGAAGCCGGTGAGATAGAGCTTTATGTTGACATGGCAGAGGAACACGACGGACGGGTGAAACTTCATGTCAGCGTTAGAGATACTGGAATTGGCATCCCAAAAGATAAGGTAAACATCATCTTTGAGGTCTTTCAACAAGCCGACACTTCTACCACCAGGAAGTACGGCGGCACCGGTCTGGGACTTCCCATTTGCAAGAGAATCGCCCAGATCATGAGCGGTGATGTCTGGGCAGAAAGTGAGCCGGGCAAGGGAAGCACATTTTGCTTTACGGCCTGGCTGCAAAAGGCTGAAGGCAAACAGGTAAAGAGATTTGCCCCGGTTTCACTTGCCGGGAAGAAAGTGCTCATTGTTGATGATAACAAGAACAACCTGACTGTTTTGACACACATCATGAAATCAGCAGGCATGCACACAGAAGGGCTCACAAGGGCGGAGGAAGTCGTACCCACTGTGAAAGGTGCCTTTGAGGGGGGTGATCCCTTTGATGTCTGCATTTTGGACATTCAAATGCCTGAAATGGGCGGCTATGACGTGGCGCGGCAAATTCGCAATCCCCGGTCAGAGATTCCTTATATCCCTTTGCTGGCTTATTCATCATCTACCGAGGGTGATGCAAAAAAGTGTCTTGAGGCTGGTTTTGACGGCTTTTTGCCCAAGCCCGTCCATCGACGAAAGCTCTTGGACATGATGGAGAGGCTGCTGGGGGAAAAGAAGCATGACGACAAGGAAAAGAGACCGGTGTCCATTGTTACTCAACATTCTATGAGGGAAGAGGCCAAGCATTCCGCACGCATTCTTTTGGCAGAAGACAACCCTGTGAATCAGAAGCTGGCCAAGATGGTGTTGACCAAGGCCGGCTATCAAGTAGAGGTGGCCAATGATGGACTGGAGGCCATCGAGAAATACACGAAGGCTCCTGAAGCGTTTGACCTGATCTTTATGGATGTTCAAATGCCGCACATGGACGGCATGAAAGCAACAAGAGCTATCAGGGACAAAGGATTTGAAACCGTTCCAATCGTTGCCATGACCGCCCATGCCATGAAAGGTGATAGGGAAAAGTGTCTTGAAGCAGGTATGGACGATTATATTCCAAAGCCGGTCAAAAGGGAGCTTGTATTTGAGATGCTTGAGAAGTGGGTTTTTGCCAAGGAAGCATCATAACATCATCAGCCCAACCTGCGAATCATGAAGATGCCCTCCGAACATGCACGGTCCCATATATTGCGTAAAGGTAACTTATCCCAAAAACAAAGCTTGATGGTTTCGTAAAAAGTCGATTTTACTCACTCCGTCTACTCGCTAAAGCCTCCCCTTTCTCAAGATGGCTATTAGGAGCCAGACCCCCATCACACCGGCCACCACAAAACCAAGGATGCCGATCACCGGGATGCCGAGCAGGAACGGGGGGGTTTTGGAAAGGACGATAAGCGCCGAACCGACGATCAGGGCAGCGATGACAATGGAAAAGGCAATCCGGTTGCTGATTTGGTCATGGGTTGCCAGCATCGGCTCAAGCCCTCGGTGCTCAAATTCCATCTTGACCTTGCCCCGTTTCATCTGCCTCAATAGCCCCCGCAGTTCTCCCGGGATTTCCTGGACAAGTCGAACAAGCTCAGCACCGGACTTAACAATATCGTTTGCCATGCGTTTGGGACCAAACTGCTCCATCCTGACGCGCCGAATAAAAGGAGCGGCTTGATTGATCATGTGAAAATCCGGATCAAGCGAAAGGCCCACGCCCTCTACGGTGGCCAATGCCTTCAACATGAGGAAAAGATCAGGCGGCATCTGGAGACGATAGCGAGAAATAAGTTCCACGAGCTGCTGGAGGAGCTTTTCCATTTGCAGGTCTTTGAGTGGCTTGTAAAGATGCTGCCCCATGAAATCTGCTAACTCTCTGGCTAAGAGCCTCCCGTCAGGCTCCTCATCATACCGGGTAAGCATCAGGAGGGCCTGCATCGCGCCCGCTTCGTCTTTCTTTACGACGCTGTGGACCAGATCAGCAAAATCTTCCCGGGTTTGCCGGTCGATGGATCCCATCATGCCGAAATCGAGATAGCAGATCACATTACCCGGCAGGACAAAGATGTTTCCTGGATGGGGATCTGCGTGAAAGAACCCGTGATCAAATATCTGTTTGAGGATCAAGTCGGCTCCCCTGGCCGTGATGATCTTCCTGTCCAACCCTTCTTTCTCTATGCGGTCAATATCTGAGGCCTTGACCCCGTCGATATACTCCATGGTCAGAACGCGCTCTGTGGTTGTCTCGCGAAAGACCTTCGGAACATAAACCGTCTCATCATCCATAAATTGCCGGGAAAATCGCTCTATGTGTGAGGCCTCGATGGTGTAATCTACCTCTTTTTCAAGGGTTCGAGCAAATTCCTCCACGATTCTCACGGGGCGGTTTGTCTGAAACTCTTCTAAGTGCCGCTCCATGAGCGAGGCCAAATGGAGCATGATCTCCAAATCCACCTCGATGACCTTGCGGATACCCGGACGCTGGACCTTGACGATGACGTCCTCGCCATCCTTCAGCCGTGCCCTGTGAACCTGGCCGATAGACGCTGCGGCGAGAGGGGTTTCCTCAAATGACTGGAACGTGTCTTCAAGGCTCCCGGCGAGTTCTCCTTCAACGATCCGCCGCACCTCGTCATAACCAAAGGGGGGAACATGATCCTGGAGTTTTGAAAGCTCTTCTACAAATTCCGGGGCAACCAGGTCAGGACGCGTGGAAAGCACCTGGCCCAATTTGATAAAGGTCGGACCGAGTTCTTCCAATGCCATGCGAACCCTTTCCGATCTCGTGAGTTTTTCTACCTGTTCCCGCCTTTTTCTGGAGATCATTTGAAGACCGATTTCAAGATACTGCTCGATCCTCAGCACGTCCACCAGATCCCCAAAGCCGTATCTGAATAGGACCGCAAGGATCTGACGGTAGCGGTTCAGATGACGATAGGTGCGACCAATGATGCCAATTTTTCGGATGCTCAGCACCTCGCCCCCTCTTTGTCTTTCAATGCCCCCTCCAGCTTCTTTATCCGTTTCGTGAGTTTCAACACATCTTCTCGTGTAGCAAGATTCATCTTCTTCATGGTCTTCTTTACGACTCTTTCTATCTGGGCCTCCAGATCCTTCCTCGCTTTCTCTGATTTCTTCGAGAGATGATCGAGTAGCTTCTTTCCCTCCTGCTCGGAAAGCCTCCCCTTTTTTGCCAGTTCCTTGGCCAATTTTTCGACCTTGTCCTTGGTCAAACCGGCCAACCCTACACCTGTCAACATCGTCTTCTTGATGAGATCCAACATGGTTCTACCTCCCTTTTCTGAATGAGCCAGTTAAACTCGAAACCCCTCAGGGCATCGCCAAGAGCCCTGAGGGCCGAAGGTACGATATTCGTGTGACAAAACGCCATCCCTGCCGGCCTGATTTCAGGACAAGAATGGATCTTCACCTCCTCATCGACTGATTCGTTACAAATGCTCGCCGCAAAACCAAGGTATCGACAACACCTTCACCATCAAGGCAAAGAAATCATGGACGCTCGCCCCCTCCGCAAGAGCGCTCACGCGTTAGCCGCGACAATGAGGCCACGGAGAGGATGTTTCACGTGAAACATCCTCTCGTTTGCCGCTCCCTCTCCCCTCATTTTCAATGGCCTGCCTCTTGAGAATGTCATAGTATGTCATGATTTGCTGTACATGGTCGACGGGCTCTGTGCCCCGGCAATATCCAAACTTGCTCTTCTTATAATACTTGAGCTCGCGCAACAACGGCAACGTCTTTTCCAGAGACGACCATCTGTTGGGATCAAGGTGCATGTCCGAGGCCAGCCTCCGCGCGTCTTGTATATGCCCCTTGCCAACGTTGTAGGCGGCAAGGGCCATCAGGAGCCTGTCCGGTTCAGGGATTTCATCAGGCCAGCTATAAAGCCTTCTTAAGTATCGGACCCCCCCCATGATGCTTTGGTGGGGGTCCAGCCGGTTCTCGACACCAACGTCCCGGGCAGTCGGCAGGGTGAGTTGCATGAGCCCCCTCACCCCGGAAAAACTTCTCGCCCAAGGCCTGAATTGAGATTCCTGATAGATGAGGGCCGCAATCAAACGCCAGTCAAACCTATATAGCTCAGCGGCCTTTTTGATCGTCTTCTCATACCTGGGCAGGCGAGACTCGATTCTCTGCTGAAATTTCTTGATATCGAGACGGTCGAACCTTTCCACGTCGGCATAGTATCGATTGTATATGGCCTTGAAGGTGCCATCTTTTTCAATCATGCCAAAAAATTCGTTGATTCTATCCAGCAAGGCCGTTTCCCCCTTTTTTACGGCCCAGCCCAAGGCCTGAAGTTTCTGGATGGGAAAAGCGATGCGTATGTCCGGGTAGTAACGACGATTTAACAGGGCCACGTTAGAATCTGCCATGGTGACTTCGATCTTGCCTTCCTCCACGGCCTGGATCAGCTCTTCTGTAGGCACGTCGTCCTCGGCCTTGATCGTAATATTAAGGCCCCTTCGCTTTAATTCCCGCAGTCTTTCCTCATAGGAAGTCCCGCCGCGAACATAGATGGTTTTTCCCCCAAGGTCGTTCAGGCCTCTTACGTCTGTGTTCTTCTTGTGAGTAATGACCATTTGCTGGACAGGCAAGTAGCCTTTTGAAAAATCTACCCACTGCATCCTCGAAGGCGTGATGGTCATGCTTGCAGCCACCAGGTCTCCCTCCCCGTTGTTCAGCAATGGAAGCCATCCGTTCCAAGATTCGGCCACCTTCAGCTTCAGTTCAACGCCCAGGAAATCAGCGAAGGCGTTTGCCAGATCGTATTCAAAACCCATGTCCTGATCCCGGTATCTGTAATAACAATGAGCGTTGTTCCGGGTGATCACCGTTATCGTGCCTGACTTTTCAATGCGTTCCAGGGCTTTGTTCTTTCCACAGGCACCCAGACATAACGACGGCATGAGCAAGAAAACAATAAACTTAGTCAATGTCCTGAGAGGCGTTCGGCCCATGTTCATCATGTTTCCCGCGAAAGTCCTCTGATACCGTTCTACACGTCCGATTTCACCGTCACGTAATACTGCTGATTGCGCCGTTGTATGAGCAGCACGGCGGATTCCTTTTGCCGATACTTGATCACCGCCGCCTTGAAGTCATCCACCGTTCTTATCACCATTTCATTGATCTTGCGCAAGACGTCACCGGGCCGTGCCCCGATGCGCTGAAGATAGGAACCCTGCCGAAGTTCCGTGACCACCACGCCGTCCCTGGCCGCTATTGCAAACCTATGGCGCAGTGCCGTGGAGACCTCCTGCACTCGAACGCCCAGCGCCTCATAGCCGAGGTCTTCGGCCAGGGCCTCGGGGAACGTGCGGGAAGCAACGCGCATGACGTGAGCCGTACCATTTTTCCAGACACTGACCGGGATGACATCTCCATCGGAATAATCCCGGATGATCGCATGATAGCTCTCCGTGGAAGTCACACCCCTTTGTCCTACGGCGGTGATCACATCGCCGGCTCGCAGACCGGCCGCCTGAGCAGGACCATGCTCTGTCACTCTAGATACCAACACACCTTGTCCTTGTGGGATGTTGAAATAGTGCACCAGTTGCGGGTCAAGATCCTGGACAAACAAACCCAGCCAGGGGATATGTATCTCGCCATACCTGATGAGATCATCCACGACCCGCTTGGCCCTGTTGATAGGGATGGCAAAACCAATACCCTGCGCCTTTGAATAGATGGCTGTATTGATGCCGATGAGGTTGCCATTGATATTCAGCAGTGGCCCTCCGCTGTTTCCAGGATTGATGGAAGCGTCGGTCTGGATAAAGTCCCGATAGGTTCGCTCTGCCGCCTGCACAGAGCGGTGCAGGGCACTGATGACCCCTGTGGTCACGCTGTGAGAAAACCCGAATGGGTTGCCAATAGCAATGACCGTCTCCCCGATCATAAGGTCGTCGGACTCGCCCATCCCGACAGCCGGCAAAGTCCCATCGGTCTCTATCTTCAGGACCGCGAGGTCAAAATCTGGAGCTGCCCCCACGAGCTCAGCATCAAACCCCCGCTCGTCTTTCAGCACAACCCTGATCTTTGCGCTCCTTGCGATGACGTGTTCATTAGTCAGGATATAGCCCCGACTGCCGTCAATGATCACGCCGGAGCCAAGGCTCTGGCCCTTATAACGCCGCTGATAATGCGGATCAAAGAAGTCTCTGAAAAAGGAGTCGAAGAAGGGATCAAGGCCGGAATCAAAAAAAGGGTTAGAGCGCGCTATCACCTCGTATTCACTGCTAATATTGACGACTGCGGGACTCACCTTTTTGACCGCTTGAACCACTGCGTTCTCTCGTGAATAAGGAAGGCCCCGGGCATCTGCCGATAGGAAGGCAACCGGTCCCAGCAGCATGAAAACCAGCGCCACGAAGGTCCCACGATGACCACCCACACAACGCATCATGAGAATCCATGCCTCCTTATGGATTTCAGATGTGATAAACCTCAAATCGATTCCGACCTTACCGGAAAGGTCGCAGCCTGTCTCTTGACAGACCTGATGACAAATCGTTAGAGTTTACCCCAGCGTTGAAAGAAACGCCACGGAAACCGACACAAAAGCACACAATAACAACAGGTTGTATCGATACAGTCGGTTATTGATCAATACACAGACGGTGAGGTCCACAAAAAGGCCAAAAATGGCCGTGTCGTTTACCCTTGGCGAAAACCCATCATACCCACACACCGTATCGGACGACAACGGGTTCGACCAAGGTAGCCTTCTGGCCGGCCGTGGCATGCGACGATCCTTGCTACGCCCAAGAGGGCTACGCGTAGCTTAGAAATTGATAACAAGGAAACCATGAGCCGTCAATGCCTTGAGGATATACTCCCCCTGATTCGACATCCCAGCCATTACCTCGGTTCGGAGATCAATGCAGTTCGCAAAGATCCACGCAAGGTTCGGCTCCGGGTCGCCCTGGCCTTCCCCGACCTTTACGAGGTAGGAATGTCTCACCTCGGCATCCAGATACTATACCATGTTCTAAACGCACGAGAAGACATTGCTGCCGAAAGGGTCTTTGCTCCTGGGCTTGATCTTGAAGCAGAGCTGCGGGCCACCAACACCCCGCTGTGCTCTCTTGAGACGCACAGACCCCTTGCGGACTTTGACATCCTGGGTTTCAGCCTGTTGTATGAACTTACTTTTACTAATATATTGAACATGTTAAGCCTTTCCGGCGTTCCGCTCTATGCACGAGACCGGGACGACGCACACCCTTTTGTTGTCGCTGGCGGCCCCTGCACGTTCAATCCCGAACCCCTCGCCCACTTTTTCGACGCCATGGTTATAGGTGATGGTGAAGAGGTCGTGGTTGAGCTGGCGGAGACCTGGCTCCAATGGAAGGAAGCCGGGGGTACCCGTCAAAGACTCCTTGAAAGATGGTCACAACTGCGAGGCGTCTATATTCCTTCTTTCTTTGAGGCATACCAGGACGTCAGAGGGCGCCAGGCGCTCACCCCCCGGTTCTCCGGCTACGATGTTGTGCACAAGGCCCTGGTTTCCGACCTCAACGAAGCGCCGTATCCAGACCGTCCCGTCGTTGCCTTTGGCAACCCGATCCACGACCGCTTGAGCCTTGAGATATGCCGGGGTTGCACGAGAGGGTGCCGATTCTGCCAGGCCGGGATGATCTATCGCCCAGTGCGCGAACGTGCTCCGCAAAGCGTCCTTTACCTGGCAGATCGCGCCCTGGGCAGCACGGGCTATGAGGACATCTCCTTGCTCTCCCTCAGCACCGGCGACTATGGTGCTATCCAAATTCTCATAGATCGGCTAATGGACCGATGCGGGCCGGACAACATTGCCGTTTCTCTGCCTTCTCTGCGGGTTGGAAGCCTCACCGAGACGCTCATGGCCCAGATCAAGCGGGTGAGAAAAACAGGCTTCACGGTTGCCCCTGAAGCCGGAAGCCGGCGTCTCCGTCAAGTCATCAACAAGAATATCACCGAGCAAGCCTTGGAAGACACGGTGCGGAGTGCCTTTGATATGGGATGGCGACTCATCAAGCTTTACTTCATGATCGGGCTGCCCACGGAGACCGAAGCAGACGTCGATGCGATTGTGGGGCTCGTGAAACGGTTGCAAAGGATCGGTTCCAGTGCCACGGGCCATAAAGACGTTACTGTCAGTGTCTCCACCTTCATTCCAAAGGCCCATACCCCTTTCCAGTGGTGCCATCAGATCTCGCTGGCCGAAAGCAAAGAGAAGATTCGCTCGCTCCGGAGCAGGCTCAGGAGCCGGGGTATCCGCTTCAAGTGGCAAACCCCTGAAATGAGCATCCTTGAAGGACTCTGGGCAAGAGGTGACAGACGATTAAGCCGGTTGTTGATCAAGGCCTATGAGATGGGCTGCCGCTTTGATGGATGGAGTGATCACTTCAAATACACGCGATGGAAAAAGGCGATGGACGCCTGTGGTGTTGATTTGGATTTCTACACAACCCGAGGCCGCGACCTCTCAGAACCCCTGCCCTGGGATCACATAGATTGTGGGGTCTCCAAGGCATTCTTGGAAAAGGAGTGGGAAAAGGCCCTGGCCGTTACCCAGACCCCGGATTGCCGGCACGACGAGTGCAACCTGTGCGGGGTGTGCGACTTTGAGACCGTCAAACCGGTTACCTTTGAAGCACAAGCGCTGGCCAAGGTTGGCCATGGCCTTCCAAGAAAGACAGCTACACGCTCTTTCAAGAACCTTGACGTTTCCTATGCCAAGCGAGGCCCGGCCAGGTATTTTGGACACCTGGAACTCGTTAAGCTCTTTATGCGCGCCTTCAGACGCGCCGGAATCCCCTTGAGATTCTCCGAGGGGTTTCATCCAGCGCCGAAGGTCTCCTTCACAGCAGCGCTGCCTGTAGGCATTGAAAGCACGGAAGAACACTTCTTCGTGGATGTAGCGCTCCACGTTGAGCCCGCTTCCCTCCTCGAGCGGGTCAACGAGCAATTGCCGGATGGCCTCAAAATCACGGCGTGCGTTCCGGCCCTGGATCGGTCCCCACCCAAAAAGCTCGATCCGTTCCACTACACGGTTACCCTGAAAGAAGCCACATTTTCGGAGGCCAGGCTGAAGGACTTCCTGAGAAGCACCACGCGGGCTTTCACGAAAACGGATCGAAAAGGTCGCGTGAAAACCATCGATCTCAAGGACGTTGTTGCCGAACTTCGCCTTGTGTCGCCATCGACAGCCGAAATGAGGCTGAATGTGTCCCCCGGACGGCACGTGAAGTGCACCGATGCACTGCGCGATATCTTTGCCCTGTCAGACAGGACCGTGAAGCTTGCCACCATCATCAAGCGACCGCGCGGTGTTGCCTCAAAGCGTGATCCCCGGCACAGGGACTAAGGGCTCGCCCAAGAACAACTTAACATTGTGATGCATAGATCCTCTGCCGGTCTGCATTGACACTCGACTCTAATTGCCTTATTTATGTTTGACAGACTCGTATTTTACGAACTGAGACCTTTGAATAACCTCGGCTCGCTCTTTGATATGAGGTTTTTGACCCATCTGAGATCTTGCTCACTAAATCGCAAGAACTCGGCCTAACGGCCTCAAACAGCTTGCGATTTGCCCACTAGGGCGGGCCGTTCGCTTCGCCCGGATGGGTACCCAAAAACCTCATAATTGTCGCTTTCCGAGGTTATTCAAAGGTCTCGAACTGGGAGACAGGCACTTCAGCTGCTCAGCAGTGAGTAAAATCGACTTTTTACAAGCCGTCACCCTTGATATGAGATAGCTACGACATGCGAGCTGGAAGGAGGAAATGGCCGTGACATGGACCGCTCGATTTGTTGGCTTCTGCGTTATCTTGATGATGCTCGGCTGCGCAACGGGCATTTCCCAGCAGGCCCGCTCCCAGGTCACCTATCAGGGAACGTTCGCGGCGCTGCAAAAGGCCCCGGATGAGCATACAGGAGCGACCGTCATCTTCGGTGGCAAGGTCGTAGCAACTCAAGGCTCTGAGACCTCCTCGGAGATTACGGTTCTGCAACTGCCGCTGGATACGAGGGGTCGGCCAAAAGACGGCGACCGCTCCCAGGGCCGTTATATCGTTCAATCCAAACAGTTTCTCGATCCGGCCATCTATCAGGCAGGAAGCCTGCTGACTGTGGTGGGCAGAGTCGCCGGCAGTGAAGTTCGATCTATCGGAGGGTTTCAGTATGTCTATCCCGTGGTGGAAGCCATTGAGATTAAGTCATGGCCGGCCACCGTACGCAAATCCCCCAGTTTCCATTTCGGCATTGGTGTGGGAACCTGGTTGTAACGCCATCGCCTTCTCTGAGTCCTCAGAGGACAAATTAGGGGGCGAGTGGAAGCTTCTGGTGTCCTTCATGGTGTTGCTGACCCTGGGGATTTATGCCGGCTGCGCCACTGTCCCATCGAGGCAATTTCGGCAGCAGGTCGGACCACCTGTCCCGTTTCATGAGCTCCTTAAAGGAGACGCCCACCGGGGCGAAAGGATCGTTTTGGGGGGCTATATCCTGGAAACCGTCAACGAGCCGGATGGTACCCGGATCACCGTGTTGCAGGCGCCATTGAATTCTCGGAACGAGCCCAAAGCAACAGATCTCTCTCAAGGTCGGTTTGTGGTGCGAACCGACAAATTCCTTGATCCTGAGATTTACCGCAAAGATCGCAAGCTCACCGTGGGAGGGGAGGTCTCGGGGGTGTCGCCTCAACCGTTGGGCAACCGGACATACCGGTATCCGGTCATCAAGGCCGAAGAAATTTATCTCTGGCCCAAGGAACCCCGTTACACCCGGCCTTACTATCCCTACTACGATTACTGGTACTATCCGTGGTACCCTTATCCGTATTATCCCTACCCGTGGTATCCCTGGTAATATCGAGGAACTGTTTGACGATGCGGGCCGTAGCGCCCCAAATCCTGTCGCCTTGATAGTCAAAGGCGCATGTCCTGATTTCTTTTCCTTCCAGGGTCACTTCCGAGGCCTTCATGCAGCCGTGCCTGGCTAGGGCCCCTAAAGGCACAAAAATCAACTCGGCAACTTCGTCTCTATTGATTTGAAACGCATAGGGATAGGGAAGAATCCCCACATAGGGCGTGATCACGAAACCGGTCGACACCGTCAAAATGTCGTCCAGCCTCCCCAGAATGGTCACATCACCGGCGGCAATGCCGATCTCTTCAGCGCCTTCTCGCAGGGCCGTGTCAAGGAGGTCCGCGTCATCCGGGCGCACCGTGCCTCCTGGGAAAGAAATCTCACCTTTGTGGTGTTCCACCTTGTCTGATCTTCTTGTAAAGAGCACCTGGTACTGCCCATCTTTTTCAAGAAGCAGCAGCAACACTGCAGACGCCACCAGCTTTTCATTGGTGATTTTCTTCCATTGCCTGGATGCCAGTCGCTTCGCAATTTCCTTTTCCATGGACACTCTCTATACCCCATTTTGCCCTTTTGCCGGAACGCTTTTTATGCGGAGCTCTTACCTTCAAGCTTTCCACGTCGCATGCCGATACATCCATCAGGGCCATGGCAATTCGTGTCCTCCTAAAATGTTGATGGTTTCGTTGGAAGTCTTTTGTGAGCGAAATTGAGCATTTTTGGGAGAAAGCACTTGAGGTGTTCAGCGTTAAGGAATGCTAACTGTTTGAGGGTGTTAGCCCGAGTTTTAGCATTTTAGCTGCGCACCTCAAGTGCGCCAAAAATGTTCACGGAGCGAGCAAAATTGACTTTTTACGAAACCAAAAATGTTCACGGAGTGAGTGAAACCTGCTTTTATGAAACCCTCACCACTAAGGGCCCGCGCAAAAACAAGTTCGCAGAGTTGGCGCTCAGATTTGGTTCAGATGTGGCCGATCCGATTGAGCAAAACCGGAGGAATAGCGAGCTATTTCGAGGAGTTTGCGAATGAGGCATCGGTCAAAGACGGGCTGAAGGTGAGATGCCAAAATGTGAAGTTATTTTTGCGCGAGCCCTAAGCAGGGGGAAATAGCTTTGTCAGATGCCACCAACCTGACGTTGGCCAGGCCCACGGCCTCGCCCCTGACGCCAGTGAGCCACTAACCGCCCATAGAAAGGCTTTCTAGGTGGACGTAGGATCTCTAATCGGAATCTTTTCAGGTGTCGCACTGATCGTAGCCGCTATTCTTGTTGGTGGCAGTGTTCACAATTTTGTGAACGTCCCCGGCGTGATGATCGTTTTAGGTGGGACGATAGCGGCGACTTTCTTGACTTTTCAGTTAAAGGACGTGTTGACTGCCTTTAAGGCCGCTTTCTTTGTTTTTTCGGAAAGGAAGCGCGACCCTAATGATATGGTTTCAACCATGATCAAGCTTTGTTACATCTGTCGTCGAAAAGGCATCCTTGAATTAGGCAAGCTAAGAACACAATCGGCTTTTCTGAAAAAAGTGTGCAATCTCATCGCCGATGGTTCTGAAGAAGCGTTGTTTCACAAGACAATGGGAATTGAAGTAGAGGCTATGAAGGCGAGACACTTCATTGTCCAGGAGGTGTTCAAGAAAATGGGGATCTATGCCCCGGCCTTTGGCATGCTGGGAACGCTCATAGGCTTGATCCAGATGCTCAGCAAACTGCAAAACCCGCAATCAATCGGGCCGGCCATGGCCATAGCGCTTCTAACAACTTTCTATGGCTCGCTGCTTTCCACCTTGTTCTTCCTGCCCATTGCAGGCAAATTGAAGGCCAGAACGCTTTTGGAACTGATCAACCTGGAGATCATCGTCGAAGGAGGCATATCGATTCTGGAAGACAATAACCCGTTGTTCGTGTACGAAAAACTTTCTTCCTATATACCTGCGCGGCTTCGCCGGCCCATGAAACGCAGCATACGAGAACAAGATGGATCAGCATAATCAGGCCGTTTCTGAACTCATGGGAGAAGAAAGTCCTGTAGGATGGCTGGTGACCTATGCCGATTTAATGACGCTTCTGCTCACCTTCTTCATCCTCTTGTTTTCCATTTCCTCCATGAATCTTCAAAAATTCAAACAGGCGATTGCCGCCATCCAAGTAAGCCTCGGGGAAAAGACCGCGCCGGTGGCTCTCCTGGAATTGATCCCACAGCCCGAGTCAGTGGTGGACCTGGCTTCTGCGCCGCGCCCGACGGGCAGAAGAATCGCCTTGGAGAATGTCATCGGACTCAAGACAAGGGACATTTACAGAGATGTGCAGCGAATCATCTATAAAGGAAAGCTCAGTGATCACATCGTTGTGTCCATAGAGCGTTCCAAGGTGGTTATCCGGGTGACCGGCAAGATCCTGTTTGAATCAGGGGCAGCGACCTTCAGTTTAGGGGCAAAACCCATACTCAATGACATCATCAAAATAGCGGAAAACTATCCCCAATATAACGTGCGTATTGAAGGTCATACCGATGATCTTCCTATCTCAACACCACGGTTTGCTTCGAATTGGGAACTGTCAGCCGTTCGAGCTACAACGGTGCTACGCTATCTCATAGAGGGGGGAATAGACCCTCAAAGACTCACGGCAACCGGCTATGGTGCGTTGATTCCCCTGGTCAGCAACGACACGCCCGAGGGCCGGTCTCGCAACAGGAGGGTAGAATTTGTTCTGGAAAAACAAGCACAATGATGCAGAGATATTTTCCTACGACGCCAATGATCGACGGAGCTCATTCCGGGTTCGTCCACCTGCGACTGAACCTATACGTATAGCGTTTCGAGGCAAGTCTGTCCTTGTCCACGATATTGGTGCGGGTGGGCTATCCTTTTGCGACAAGGATTTTAACGTGGGAGACGCCCAGTCCGTCACGATTAGTTTGCCGGGCGAAGAGATAACGATCCGTATAACTGTAGAAATCATCGACATCGACCGGCACGGTGTCTGCCATTGCCGCTTCACGGCCTTGAGCCATGATGCGATCAATGCTCTACATCGTTACATGCTCAAGGTCCAAAAACACTTGTTACAGCAGAAAAAATCCACTGCGCGACAGATGTCTCGCTCCGAAGTGATCGCTGACCACGCTGGGGACGATCCTGTGGCAGAACTGGAGGAACAAGTTGAGGAGACCATGGGGCTGTCCGTTCCGATCACATTTTCCCTCGATTAGCCACACAACGCTCAACCGCTGTCACGAGGTCCCCTGGCAGTTCCCTCATATCCTGCAGCTTAGGGCTCGCGCAAAAACAAGTTCGCGAAGTTGTTTTTCCGCGAGCCCTTAACCAGACAGGCTCATTTGCCGATACAAAACCGGTTGAAAATCTGGTCAAGGATATGGTCCGTCGTGGTCACGCCAATGATCTCGCCAAGGAAATCAAGGGCATCTTTGAGGTCAATGGCCACCAGTTCGGGAGGCCGCCCTGTTCTAAAGCCTTCTTCAGCCGCCTTGGAGGCGGTTATAGCTTTTTGAATAGCCACCTTGTGCCTAACATTTGGAACAACGGTGGGCAGCTCGGCAGGCCCTCTTTGATCCGTGATAGCAGCAAACACCGTGGCCTTCAATGCCTCAATGCCCCGGCTGTACAAGGCCGAAATAGCAACCCAGTCAAGCCCCGGAAATTCTGCCACCATCTCTTCGACGGCACAGCAGGGTTCCAAGTCTGTCTTATTGACGACCAGGATAGCCTTTTGGCCCTGCACCAGATCATAAATCTTGGCATCTTCTTCCGTGAGGGGCGCGCTGCCGTCCACCATTAACAGGACGAGATCCGCCTCGTCCAGTCGCTGTCTTGTAAATTGAATCCCAATGGTTTCGAGGGCATCGTCTGTGTCATGTAGACCAGCCGTATCAATCAACCTCAACGGTATGCCTTTGATATTCACCGTCTCCTCGATAAAGTCGCGAGTCGTGCCCGGAATGGTTGTAACGATGGCCCGTTCCTTTTGAAGGAGTCGATTCATCAGGCTCGACTTTCCCACGTTAGGACGTCCAACAATGATGGCGGCAATGCCCTCCCGGTAGACATGCCCTTCCTCATAGTGGGTCAATAGTTGCTCCAAGGGTCCGATCACGTCCTGCGCCATTTTTCGGGCAGCGTGTTCGGCCCGGATGATCTCTTCCACATCTTCGGGAAAATCTATCGCAGCCTCTACCTCCACCAGCACGGTTTCTATGGGTTTTCGGATCGATTCTACGGCCTCATGCAGGAGCCCCTTCAGCTGTCGGGTGGCCAGTTCAAGCCCTTCCGCGGTCTGTGCGGAAACGACCTCAGCGACCGCTTCGGCCTGGGTCAAGTCGATGCGACCATTGAGAAAGGCGCGCTTGGTAAACTCCCCCGGTTCCGCCAGACGGACGCCTTGTCTTAAGACTAATTCCAAGACCGCATGGAGTCCGCACCTGCTCCCATGGGCCTGGATTTCCACCACGTCCTCCCTGGTATAAGTATGCGGGGCCTTCATGATGGCATAGAGCACCTCATCGACCGCCTTCTCGGTCTCGGGGTCGATGATATACCCGTAGTAGAGGTGGTGTGATTTCAGCCGGGAGGGATCCCTTGAAGGACGAAGGAGAGGAAGGGCCACGGAGATCGCCCGCGGCCCCGAGATCTTCACCACGCCAATACCACCTGCACCCGGAGGGGTGGCCATGGCGGCTATGGTATCCGCATCCAGAGATCCCATCTTTGACCTCTAAGCGGAGAGATTGGAACAACCGGCAAGTCGTTGTAAAGGAGACCGATGTTGTTGGAAATTGAGGACTATTTACGCTTCCTCCGGGGGTAGATGACCAGTTTTCTGAGGGATCCCGTACCCGTGCTTTGAGTCTTAACCCCGGCATTATCCTTCAAAGCAACATGGATGATCCTTCGGTCATAGGCATTCATCGGGCTGATGGTGGCAGGCCTGCCGGAACGCTTCACTTTCTCCCCTAATCGCAAAGCCATCTGTGTCAACGAGTCTTTTCTCCTGTCACGATACCCTTCCACGTCAATCGTGACACGGACCCCGGTCTTGTGTTTCTTGTGGACAATCCTGTGAACAATGTACTGGAGAGCGTCCAGGGTCCGACCGTGTTTTCCGATAAGAAGGGCCGAGTTGCCTCCTTCCACTTCCAGCCTGATCCGGTCTGGCGCTGTCTCTACGGAGACTGTCGCATCGTCCACAATGAAAGAGACAATCTCTTCCAGCGTACCCTTGGCCAGCTCAGCCACTTCTTCAGGCTCCTCTACAAAAAGAGGGGGTTCTTTGATCTCGGCTTCCGGCAATTCGGGCAACGTCACCTTGATCTTGGCCTTTTTCGCACCAACGAGCCCGAAAATCCCCGTGGAACCGTAAGAAAGCACCTCGACTTCAAGCTGATCCTCAGAAACGCCCAATGTGTCAGAGGCCTTGGTTATTGCTTCTTCTTTGGTCTTACCTTCAAATTCATATGCAGACGTCATATAGCCCTCCATCGTTAAGCCATTTTCTTGGTGATGTAGTACTGCTGAGCCATGGACAGGATATTGTTGACCAGCCAATACAAGACAAGCCCTGATGGAAAGTTGATAAAGATGAACGTGAAAAAGATGGGCATCAACATCATCATCTTAGCCTGCGCCGGGTCCCCGGGGGGCGGGGACATCTTCTGTTGGAAGAACATGGAGGCCCCCATGATAATAGTGAGCACCGGTATCCCATAGGGAGGCGCCATCATCGGTATTTTGAAGCTAAAACGGAACAGGCGGTCCGGCGCCGACAAATCGGTAATCCACAAAAAGAACGGGGCATGTCTCAGCTCAATGGCCTGATATAGCATCTTGTAAAATGCAAAAAAGACAGGTATCTGCAAGATCATGGGTAGGCATCCCCCTAGGGGATTGACCTTATAGACCTTGTATAGACCCATCAACTCCTGGTTCATCATCTTCTTGTCATGCTTGTACTTGGCCCGAATCTCTGCCATCTTCGGCTGGAGTCTCTTCATCTGGCTCATAGACTGATAGCTCTTGTTACTCAACGGCCAGAAGAGGAGCTTAACGATAACGGTGATGAGAATGATGGCGATGCCATAGCTGGGGATATAGCGATGTATGAAATTCATGGCGTAGAGTAGTGGCTTGGCGATGATGTCAAAGAACCCAAAATCGACGATCTTCCCAAGTTCCGCCCCCTCGCGGCCCAGGGCCTCCAGGCTCTTGGGGCCAAAGTACAGCTTATATTGGTATGTTCTTTCGGTCTGGGGGGCCACCGGTGGTGAAGAATCCACATACGTGGTCTCAAGGACCTTCTGTGGCGTCAGGGTGAGCCTCATACTCGCTTTCTGGGGCTTGTCCGGCATGACAGCCGACACAAAATACTGGTCCTCACTGGCGACCCAGGTAATCCGGCCTGCATACGAACTTCCTTCGCTGGCAATCTTCTTGGTCTTGACCTCTTTCAGTTCCCCGTCGATTAAGGCAGCAGGCCCCGAGAAAACATATCTGGAGAGCTTCGTGTCCTCGACGCTCATTCTCAAAGAAAGTCCCAGATTGTCCTCTATGGACTTGGGGCCGGGGTTTCTGACGTTGATCTCCAATCCCATTCCATACGTGTCCGGGAAAAAAGAATAGGTCTTGATGATCGTCACACCGTCCGGAGAGGTCCAAGCCAGCCGTACGTCTTTTTTGGCGTCCTTGACATCTATCCTGTCCGCGTCGGTGGTTGCATGGAAAACCGCGTGCTCCAAGCCCCCCAAGCCGGAGCCCAGGAAAGACACCACCGGGGTGCAGGCCTGGCCGCCGGGCAAGTGGACGAGCTCTTTCATTGGGCTGTCGCTGTCCACGGATTCCTTGTATCTCTTGAGCTTAAATGTCTTGAAGGCCCCTCCGCGCTCTGCAAGCTCCGTCACATAAAGTGGCGTTGAGATGGTGATCGTCCGGCCGGGGCGCTCTTCCTGTGCCACGTCCGGTTGTTCGACCGGGGGCCTTTCTTCCAAAACCTTGACCCGTTCGCCCTCTGCCGGGGCCTGCGCCTCCTTTGCCGCCTCTTTCTTAGACGGCTCTTTTCGCTGGACCGGCGTGTCCTTCACAAAAGCCACCTGATAAAGGAAAAATATCAAGAACGATAGAACAATGGCCAGCAACATACGAAGTTCTGTGGACATGGATTCACTTCTCCCTGATCTAACTGAAAATCCCATAAAAACAGCCGGGCGCTCGCCGTATGTCCCTCAAAAGCTAGGGAACAGGGTCAAACCCGCCGGGACTAAATGGGTGGCACCGCAGGATCCTTCTGATCGCCATCCAAGAGCCCCTGAAGATGCCGTGGCGTTGAACAGCCTCGTATGCGTATTCGGAGCACGTTGGACGGAAGCGACATGCTGGTGTAAAGAGGGGTGAAAGGATATATTGATAGGTCTTAATGAGTGCCAGTAGCAACGGCCTCATGCTTACTATCCTTCGACATCTCACGAAAAATACTTTCGAGCGTCTGGTTGATTTCCTGAGACGACAAACTTGCAGCCCCCGATTTGGCTATCACATTCATATCGTACGTGTCGTCAA
>Ga0307442_1000072_pt1 | contig 35817 bp, 33 predicted proteins | sample SalMarWE160430MG_FD_202143 | JGI IMG/M metagenome (GOLD analysis project Ga0307442, IMG submission 202143) | Salt marsh sediment microbial communities from the Plum Island Ecosystem LTER, Massachusetts, United States - WE1604-30 | ecosystem: Environmental > Aquatic > Marine > Intertidal zone >...
AATCCCAGCTCAGAGCGCTTCTCAGAGCGTCGGTGCACGGGAACCTGAAGATCATGTTCCCGATGATTTCGGGAATCGAAGAGCTGGAGATCACGCTCGGGATCCTCGAGGAGGCGAAGGAAGAACTACGCCGGTTAGGGCAACCCTTCGATGAAAACATACCGGTCGGGATCATGATCGAGGTTCCTTCGGCGGCGTTCACCTCCGACATCCTGGCCAGGAAGGTGAGCTTTTTTTCCATCGGTACGAACGATCTGATCCAGTACATGATCGCCGTGGACCGGGAAAACGAAAGAATCGCCTATCTGTACGAGCCCTTTCACCCGGGGGTGCTCCGGCTCATCCAGATGGTTGTCGACAGTGCTCATAACAACGGCATACCCGTGGGGATGTGCGGGGAGATGGCCGGAGATCCCTACGCGGCGGTCATCCTGCTGGGCTTGGGTCTTGACGAGTACAGCATGAGTGCCATCGGGATCCCGATGATCAAGAGGATCATCCGCTCAGTGACCATTGCCGAGGCCGAGGAACTGGTGGGAACGATCATGGAGATGAAGTCCTCCCAAGAAATCGATGGGTACGTACGGACCTGGATGGAGGAACGCTTTGATTTCATCTCTCAATACTGAAGCTAAGATCTTCCAGGTCGCCATACTGGGCAGAGCCAACGTCGGCAAATCAACCCTGTTCAACCGCCTCTTGGGAAAACACAGAGCCATCACCCACGCAACCCCCGGGGTAACCCGAGATGGCGTGGAAGGGCGGATCCGCATCAAGGATCTGGAGGTGACCCTGCTGGACACCGGAGGCTACAGCCGGGATCAGGGGATCATCGAGAAGCGAATCGCGGACAAGGTGACCATGATCGCCGATGGATGTGATTTGATCCTCCTCCTGGTCGAGGCGGGGGGACTGAGCGCTGAAGATCTCGATTTTCTGGAGAGGCTACGGCGTTATGAGGAGAAGCTGATCCTGGTCGTGAACAAGGTAGACGGGGAAAATCAGGCCTTGAACGTGGGAGAGTTCTACACTCTGGGTTTTCAACATCTGATCCCGGTATCGGCGGCTCACGGCAGAAACATAGAGGCCCTGGAGGAGGGTATCTACGAGGAGGCAGAACGCAGCGGCTATACGGGTGCGGATAGGCCGGAAACGAGCCGGGAAAAGAGGATCCGGCTGACCATTTTAGGCAAGCCGAATACCGGCAAATCCACGCTGCTCAACAAATTCCTCCGGACCGAAAAGTCCCTGGTGACGGAGATCCCCGGTACGACCCGGGATCCCGTGGAAGGTCAGTTCCACTACCGCGGGCATGAGCTGGAGGTTGTGGATACTGCCGGGATCCGCCGCAAGAGCAAGGTCAGGGAGGCAGTGGAGTACTACTCGGTAAACCGCTCCATTAAGAGTATCGAGGAAGCGGATGTGGTACTACTGGTGATAGACGCTGTGGAGGGCATCAGCGACCAGGACAAAAAAATCGCCTCTCTGGCGGCTCGCAAGGGCAGAGGCATCATCCTGGTGCTGAACAAGTGGGACAGGTTTGCGGATGAGGAGGAAGGCGGCGAGGCCAAGCGTCGCTGGCGGGAGGTGCGGGATCGGACATGCTTTTTGTTTCCAACCCTGGGTTTTGCGCCGATCTTGAGGATCTCCGCGCTATCCGGATGGGGAACCGGCCGGCTGCTTGAAGCGGTGCTGGCCATCTTCGGGCAGCTGAACCGTAAGGTCGCCACCCCCAGACTTAACCAACTGCTGAAGACCTGGGTCGGCGAGTATGCTCTGCCTGTCCGTGGGCGCAACGTGAAGATCCGCTACGCCACTCAAACCGGGGTGAACCCTGTCCGTTTTCTGTTTTTTGTGAACAACCTGAAAGGCTATCCGAAACGGTACAATCAGTACCTGATCGGCAGAATCCGCAGGGATTTGGGCTTTGACAAGGTTCCCCTGTTCATCGAGGTTCGGGAATCTTGACCCGTGTTTACAGATGAGCAAGCAATACACGATCGGAGAGGTCAGTCAGCTCCTCGGGGTCAAACAACATGTGATCCGCTATTGGGAGGAGGAGGTACCCTTCATTGCCCCCAAGAAGAGTAAATCAGGCCGGCGGGTATATACGGATCGGGAGCTGCAGTTGCTGCTGCGCCTGAAGCACCTGCTGTATGAGAAGCGTTATACGATCGAGGGCGCCCGGGAGAGGATCTGGAAGGAAACTGGCTCCACCCGGGCGGATCTCACGGCCCGGATTGCCGCGGTGCGCAGCGACCTGCTTTCAGTTTGGGAAAAACTCAAGGGCAGCAAGGAACGCAAATGAACCAGGAGAACGGTCTCGTCGAGCGGTGGAAGCGGCGAGGCCAGGGCCACCTGTTCGCCTACTGGGACAAGCGGCCAGAGGAAAAAAAGCGCGCCCTCCTGAACGATCTCGAGGCTCTGGATATCGAGGTGTACGAACTGTTGCAGCGGAAGCTCAAAACCCAGTCGAGCGACGGCGGCCGGCTGTGTATCGAACCGGTGGCCCATATTCCCGAGGCGCAGTGGCGGCGCGACGCGGAGGCTCAAGCCAGAGGGAAGGATCTGCTGGCTGCGGGCCGGGTCGCTATTTGTACCGTTGCGGGAGGGCAGGGTTCGCGGCTCGGCTTCGACGGGCCGAAGGGTTGCTTTCCTATATCACCGATCAGGCAAGCCACCCTCTTCCAGATATTTGCTGAAAAAGTCCTGGCAGCCCGACGCCACTATGATCGCCCACTGTACTGGTACATCATGACCAGCCCTTTGAACCTTGGGCCGACCCGTGGTTTCTTCGAATCCAACGGCTACTTCGGACTTCAAGAGGCGGAAGTCCTGTTTTTCACACAGGGCCTGTTCCCCAGCCTCACCGGGGAGGGGAAGCTTCTGCTGGCCGAGGAGGGAGGACTGTTTCAGAATCCGAACGGACACGGCGGCACGATCTGCGCCTTGAAGGACTCGGGGTGTTTGGATCACATGACCCGGGAGGGCGTGGATGAGCTGTACTATTTTCAGGTGGACAATCCGCTGGTGCGGATCCCGGATCCCCCGTTTCTCGGTCTGCACTCGCTGAAAGGCTCCCGTATGTCCACCAAGGTGATAGAGAAAGCCTACCCGGAGGAAAAGATAGGCGTCATCGGAACCATAGCCGGAAAACCGGGGGTGATCGAGTATTCCGATATCGGCGAGGAGAATCAGAAAGCCCGGGATGAACAGGGCAACCTCCTGTACTCTCACGGATCGATAGCCATTCACATTTTCAACACCGGGTTCCTGCGCTCCCACTCGGGGAGGCTCCCCCTGCACGTAGCCGAGAAAAAGATACGGACCTGGATCCCGAACGATCGCGGCGGAACTGTGGAGGAGCGGCAGGGGATCAAGTTCGAGATGTTCATCTTCGACGCTTTGGCCGATGCGGCGGATCCCCTGTTCTTCGAAACAACCCGGGAAGAGGAATTCGCCCCCTTGAAGAACAAAACGGGCCGGGATTCCATCGAGACCTGCCGCCAGGGAATGATGAACCTTTACGCCCGCTGGTTGCTGGCTAACGGCGTCTCGGTTCCGATGCGGGAGGGGAAGCCCGTTCATCGGATAGAGATCAGTCCGTCCTTCGCCTGGGACGCGGAGTCCCTCGGGGAATCACTAATATGTAGGCTCCCTTATACCGTAAATAGAATTGATGAGGATACACTGCTCCTTTAGCCTTCTGCTGATAGCCCTGACCGTCTCCGTATACCCGCAAGCCACCGAAGGAAAGAAACCCAATGCCGCAACCCGGGTGTCCGTCTCCGTGGCGGAAAATGACGAGACCAGAGGGAAGCTCGCAGAGCTGTTCTATGCGCCCACCGCGGCTCTGGCGGCGGGGCAGCAGCGCTTCTTCGAGCAACAATCCACCGGAACCCGGGTGAAGTTCGAAACACGCCGTCAAAACGGGCATCTGTACTATCTATTTGAAAACGAGGAGGATTCCTCTTTTGCCATCCCCGGCCGGGGGAATTACGTCATTAAGCGCGAGCTGGAAAGCGGTCGTTTCGTACAGATCAAGGTCTTTTTCCGTAGCGATCCGGGGTGCTTTGTCCGCCTGTTCCCCCGGGGTCACAGAACCTCGATGGATGTGTATCTCTTCGGAATCGAGGTAGCCCGGGGAGTTCTGCTGTCCGTCGACTTCATAGCACTGCTTACAGAACCCTTCGCGAAGGTGATTAATCTTTCCAAAGCGACGGTTCAATGGCAGCGGCTCCTGTACAGGCGCGTGGGTCCGCTGGACGAGCTTGCCTTCACCCATGTCGAAAATATCCGGCGACTGCTGCCCCGGCTGTCGGATCGGGATGACGGAGCCATGGATGCGGATCGAAGATACGTGTTCATAGAGAGCGGGGACCCCCAGGGAGGGTCGGGGGGATTGAACTGCTCCGGTTTCGCCAAATGGATCAGCGACGGATTTTACTACGGGCTCACGGGGCGGTATCTGGCGATTGAGCCGCTCAAGGAGAAGCACCTCGACCATCGGGGGAATCGCTGGAGTTTGAGGTTCGAAGACGAAAGGGACCCGTATTTCGGATTGGATTGGTCCAGAAACCTGGCCATGTCTCTCTGGCAGGCTCAGGGTTATGTGACGCTGAGCCCGGAAGCTTTCGACGTGCGCCACGTTGAGTACCTGGTCTACCGGGAGGACGTGGGCTTCCCCGTGGAGAATCTCGAGCTGCTGATGTTCCTCGAGGCAGCGGCAAACCCGGGACATTTTTACATCGGCTCGTTGAACCGGGAGTACGGCTCAGAGCCAGTTCTGCGCCAGCATTTCCACATGGTCGTGCTCTTTCCCTACTTTACCCCCTCCGGCAGCCTGCGGGTCGCGGTGTTCGACAGGACTAGGGAGGCGACCCTGGAAGGGACGATCGATCGCTACTCCGGCTCATATATCCATCTGGTCCGCCTGCCGATCGGGGATTCGTTCCAGCCGCCAATGCCCGAAGACTGAAGCTTCCCGTTCATGAACTGAGCCGCTTCCATTTCGATCGTCCTTCAACTAAAATTTTACGTACAACAACCTAACTGACTCCATTATTTCACGCAGTTCGCTCTTTAATCGGTCGCACAGGTGATCGTGCCCAAGGAGGCGAATGTGCGCAAGCTGCTGATATGAAGATAGAAGCGCGAAGTACATCCGTCGTCCTGTTGGTTTTCCTCTTCTGCTGTCAGATCCACGGGCTGTACGCCCAAGCCTTGGACCCGAAACCAACACTGTATGTATGGAACCTGAAGGCGGAAACGACACATTGTATGAATTGCAGTTGGATCTCACAGGGGCCTGTGGAAACGATTTGCTTTCAAGCTATCGCGAGGGGGGGTATAGTGGCTATGGGTTGGTTCGGATTCTTGAATCCCAAGCCGGAAGCGGTGGTTGAGCGGTACAATCAAGCACTTAAAAACAATTGACAACCCGGGGTCAGGAGGCTATGATTAGGGTAACTGAGCTTACACTGCGCGACCAGTGAGAAGATGCCAGGCCTTTAAAACGGTCTGAAGGGGAGGGGAACGATGATTTTCTCATTCGGTAATCTGCTTTCTATCGTCATAGTACTGATAATCCTCATTATTTACAGACAAATCGACAGAAACAACCGATCTCTCGAGAAGGTGAAGCGCTTCTCCGACAGGATGAAGGGTGAGCTGGCCAAATCCGTCGAAGAGAAGACTTCAGAGATGAAGAATCTCGCGATAGAGCTGCAGGTGAACATGAAGGCGGGGAAGGAAGTTCTCAAGCGCGTTCGGGATGTAGAGGATGGTCTGCACGAGCGCGCGGAGGGGCTCGAGGAGATTCGCAAGAAGATCGAAGGTTACGACCATGCTCTTGAGGAGCTGGTCGGCATGACGGCGCGGGTGGATGAGAACCTCAAGCGCATTCAGGCGGAGAGCCTGTTCGTCGACAAAGTCGGTAAGCGGATAACCGGTGCCTCGGAGAAATTGAAGAATATCGAGCAGGAAATCTCCCAGGTGGGGGATAAGTTCCGCCAGGAGAACCACAGAGCTCTGCAGAGCCTGCGGGATGAGATAACCAAGAGCACCGAGCAGCGCATCCGGGAGATGGCTTCAAACGTCCAGGGTTCGGAGAAAAAGGTCAAGGATTTCAGCGTCTATGTGACCCGACTCGAATCCAGGACCGAACAGATGCAGAGCCAGGTGCTGACTGGTCTGGAGAAGAGCATCGAACAGTTCGAGCTGGATGCCAAGGCCAGGCGAAGCGGGCTGCTCAACCAGTACGTGGCCTCCTTGAACAAGCTGCTGTCCGACGCCGACGCCAAGGGAAAGGCATTGAAGAACCGCTACACTGAGTCATTGAGTTCCTTTGAGAAACAGCTTGCCCAGACCGTCAAGCGCGGAGAGGCTCTGGAGGGGAAGGTCTTCGAAAATATCAAGGCGATGATTGCCAAGGATTCCCAGGCGGTGAGCACACAGAGGGAGGCCTTGCGGAAGAAGGTCGATGAGATGGCCTCCTTCAGGCAGCAGGTCGGCGGTCAGATCAGCGCGCTGTTGAAAGAAAGCGACAAGTTGAAGGAGGAGAGTCTGCAGACCATCGCTGCCGCCGCGCAGCAGATGCAGGTATCCGCCCTCCAGAGCATCGAGGACAGGCTGGAAGAGTATGAGAAGGACGTCGACTACAAGTTCCAGAAGCTGGAGGCGGCCAACCTGGATATCGAGGGCATGGAGAAGAATCTCCAGGCGTCGATCCGGAAAACCGATGAGAAGGTGCGGGCGGAGTTCGCCCAGTTTGTGAATGGGTTCGACGAAGAGCGCAAGGCGGAACGGCACAAGGTCCAGGAGGAGTTCTCCCGACTGGAGAGTGGCATGGCGGAGCTGGAACAGGGCCTGACCGAGCTCAAATCCAAGGCCTACGAAAACGTTTCCGCCCAACTGCAGGTTTTCGAGGATGAATTCTTCAAAGGTCTGGGAGATCGCACCGCTTCTATGGAGCAAAAGATAGAAACCTGGCGGGGCGAGATCGAGGCCAGAATGAAGGAAGTGGCGGCAGCCCAGATCGAGGAGCGGCAGAGATTGGAGCAGCGTTTCAGCGAAGAGCTGAAAAACGAGCTGGAAAAGGCCAAGCAGGAGAGTTTCAGGGACATGCGGCAGCTGGAGGCCAAGGTCGTTGCCTTTGAGAGCACGATCACCGAACGGGTGGATGGTGGTGAGCAGTACATCGAGGGGTTCAAGAGCTCCCTGGATGAGCAGCTGGAGAAGGCCCGGAAAGCTGCGCACAGCAGCCTTAGAAAGCAGATCAAGGAGCTGCAGGATTCCATGGATGCGTCGGTGCAAAGCCACAGCCATCAGATCGAGGAACGGCTGCGAGGGATGGAAGTTTCCGTGAATCAGAGCAGAAGTGATATCCAGGAGATCGTCGATTCGACAAACGGTGAGATCGCGTCCTGGCAGGCCCGCGTAAATCAGGCTCTCAAGGGATATGAACTCGAGTTCACCGAGAAGTATTCGGGGCTCAGGCAGGAGAGCGAAAATCAGATCGCCAGGGTTCGTGAGGATTTCGATTCCCAGGCTGAGGATCTGATCAGCTCGACGAACACTGAAAGGTTGCAGTTGAAGGAGGAGTTCAAGGATATCAAGGAAAGAGTCGATGAGCTGGAAGCCGGGCTGATGGAGAAGAGCGAGTCCGCCCTGAGCGCATTCCAGCGGCAGATGGAGGCCTTCCAGCTCGAGTTGAACCAGCGGACAAAGGATCTGCAGGTGGAGACGGACAACCGTATGCGGGATCTCAAACAGCGTATGGCCGATATGAAGGATAAAACCGAATCTCAGGCGCAATCGCTGTTCGGGAAGATCGAAGAGGGGTATCAATTGCTCACGATCAACCTGAACGAGTTGGACAAACGGGTCAAAGGGTTCGTCAGCCAGACCAAGATTTTTGAGCGGGCCGATCAGCTCAAGGCGCAGCTGGAGAGCGGTATCGATGCGATGAAGAGGGATATGGAAAAGCTTCAGCTGCAGCGAAAAGAGGTGGAAGAACTCTCCTCCCAGGTAGGAACCGCGAAAAAGGCAGTCGATGAAATCGGGGGAAAGCTGAAAACCCTGCTGGCCGAGCGCGGCCGCGTGGAGGACATGGATTCGGATTTCAAGAAACTGCTCAATATCTCCAAGGAACTGGACAACAGAATCGAAACCGTTTATTCCAGTCAGGATGCCCTTCAGGAAATACAGGCCAGGATACGGGAGTTGGAGGACCTCGAGAGGATCACCGCAGGCCGCTTTGAACGTCTGGAGAAGAAAAACACCATAATCGAAGCGACCACCGCCGGAGTAGACAAGAACTTCGAAACCCTCGATCAGCTGGAGAAAGAGCTGAAAGGGGTGAGCAAGGACCTTCAGGGGCTTGTCGGAAGCTTCAAAGAGCTGAAAGGACAAGCCTCGGAGTTGAACGCGGGCCGGGAGAAATCTGAATACGTGATCGAAAAGATCAAGGATCTCGATTCGATTCTAGGGGAGCTGGAGAAACGGATGGAGAAATTGGAAACGGCTCGGGAATGGCTGGCAAAAACCGAAACTCGTTTCGAAACGGTAGGCAAGCAGGCCCAGGAACAAGTGCGCCTGCTGGAAAGCATATTGAAGGCCGACAACAAACAGTCCAAACTGGGTGAAGGGGCACCACCGATGGACAAGCGGGAGACAGTGATCAAGCTTGCCCATCTGGGCTGGACACCTACTGAGATCGCCAGAACTACCAAGCTCAGCCGAGGTGAGGTGGAGCTGATCATGGAGCTGGCTCCGAAAAAATAACACTCCCCATCGACAAACTGGTGCGCAATCTCCCTTTCTGTATTATCTTTGTCGTAGGCCATGAGCTTTGTTCCTGACAGTATCTTCATCCACCTTCTCGTTTTGGCGGGGACCTTCCTGATCATCTACAAAGCCGCCGGCTTCCTGGTCGACGGGGCGGTGGGGATTGCCTATAAGCTGAACGTACCCAAGATCGTGATCGGGGTGGTCCTGGTGGGTTTCGGCACAACCGCTCCGGAGTTTACCGTATCGGTGCTCTCCGCGATCCGGGGTTTTCCCGAAATCGCTTTGGGAAACGCCGTGGGATCGGTCATCGTCGACGACACGCTGGCTCTGGGACTGGGGATCATAGCCGCGCCGGTGGCTATCCGGGTGCAACGGCGCTCTCTGCGTCTGTTCGGCTTGTTCCTGATCGGGATCGACGTGCTTGCCTTCCTCTTGAGCCTGAACGGGATCATCAGTCGTTGGGAGGGGCTGCTTCTTTTGGGCATCCTGGCGGCTTATTTGGGATACGTCGTTCATACCGAGAACAGAAAACGAAAGGTGGCGCCTTCAGTCAACGAGGAGCTGGCCGAGCACATCAAAGTGGGCTGCATCGGTCTGCAGGCCCTGCGCTTCCTGATCGGTCTGGCCGGGGTGATCCTGGCCAGCGAGCTGCTGATAGATTCGGCTGTGTTCGTGGCCAAATACTTCGGAGCATCCGAAGCCGTGATCGGTCTTACCCTGGTTGCAATCGGCACATCCATTCCCGAGATCGTGACCTGCGTGGTAGCCGGACGCCGGGGCCATGGGGATCTGGCTCTTGGTGATATTGTCGGAGCGGATATTCTCAACGTCCTCTGGATCATCGGAGCCGCCTCCGTCGCCAATCCGATCCAGGTCGAAAGACGGGTGATTTTCTTCGCCTTTCCCTGGATGCTCGGCGTCGTCCTGCTGATGCTCTCCCTTGCCCGCTGGCGCTACTCGCTGCAGCGCTGGAAAGGTTTCGTGCTTGCTGTGGTTTACCTGCTATATATAACTATTTCTATAATAAGATTTTACGTTCCCTGATCTTAATAGCCGGGATTGACCTTATAAAAAAGACTTGACTGCTCGATAAGGGGGTTATTATTTTTACCTGGAGTAAGCTCGAACAAGTCTCAAAAGCGTATAGGTGCTTGAATCAGACAATGTTAGTGGGCGAAAAATATATCGTAGAACAGAGTGGGGTAGGATGTCCGATCAGGAAGTGAAAGCGCATCAGGAAAAATCCGAAAAGCCGGATAAAAAACAGAAAAAGCAGGAGAGCACCGTCCAGGCAGCTCGAACCGCCCCGGAAGAGGATCTGCTGGAGCGCATACGAGCGCTGGAACAGGAAGTCAAGGAATCGCAGGATCAACTGTTGCGAAAAGCGGCGGAGTTCGAGAATTCCCGCAAACGCCTCGCCCGGGAAAAAGAGGAGAGCATCAAGTATGCCAATGCCGCCCTTCTCAGCGATGTAGTTCCGATCATAGATGATTTTGAGAGGGCCATCCAGTCGGCGGCTGATTCGAAGGATTTCGATGCATTCCATACAGGTGTGTCGATGATCGAAAAGCAGATGGTCAGCATGCTCGAGCGGAATTGGGGGTTGAAGCGCTTTTCGGCCAACGGAGAGCCTTTCGATCCCGAGAAGCACGAAGCAATCGCCGTGGAGGAGACGGATCAGCACGACAGTGAGGTCGTGCTGGAGGACTATCAGAAGGGCTATCTTCTCCATGACAGAGTCTTGAGACCGGCAAAAGTTAAAGTCGCCAGACCTATAGCGCCTGAAGGATTGAGCGGCGGTGACGACGAACAGAACAAGGAGTAGTAGATGGGCAAAATAATCGGTATCGATCTTGGAACCACGAATTCATGTGTTGCCGTAATGGAGGGTGGAGAACCCACGGTGATCCAAAACTCGGAAGGGCAGAGGACCACTCCGTCGATCGTCGCCTTTACCTCCAAAGGCGAGCGGCTTGTCGGGCAGCCTGCGAAGAACCAGATGATCACGAATCCTGAGAATACCGTTTATTCCATCAAACGGTTTATGGGGCGCCGCTTCGCCGAAGTGCCGGAGGAGATAAAGATGGTTCCCTACTCGGTGGCCGACATCGGCAACGGTGTTTCCATCGATATCCAGAGCAAGAAATACACGCCCCCGGAGATATCGGCGGCGATTCTGCAGAAGATGAAAAAAACCGCGGAGGACTATCTGGGTGAAACCGTCACTGATGCGGTGATCACCGTTCCCGCCTACTTCAACGACGCTCAGCGTCAGGCGACCAAAGACGCCGGGCGCATCGCCGGCCTGGAGGTAAAGCGTATCGTAAATGAGCCGACCGCTGCTTCCCTGGCCTATGGCCTGGACAAGGGGGACAAGGAACAGCGCATTGCCGTATACGATCTGGGCGGCGGGACTTTCGATATCTCGATTCTCGAGCTCGGTGAAGGGGTGTTCGAGGTCAAATCGACCAACGGAGACACCCATCTTGGAGGAGATAATTTAGATCATCGGATCATCGATTGGCTGGTGGACAACTTCAAGAAAGATTACGGGATCGATCTTGCCCAGGACAGGATGGCGCTGCAGCGCCTCAGGGACGCCGCGGAGAAGGCCAAGATCGAATTGTCCAGCACCCAGTCCACGGATATCAACCTTCCCTTTATCACCGCCGATTCCTCGGGACCCAAGCATATGCAGTACACCCTGACCCGAGCAAAGTTCGAGCAGATGATCGAGGATCTGGTACAGAAGACGAAGGGACCCTGTCAGCAGGCGATGAACGACGCCGGGGCGAAACCTGCGGATATCGACGAGGTCATTCTGGTAGGTGGTTCGACCCGGATCCCGGCGGTACAGAAGCTGGTGAAGGAACTGTTTGAGAAAGAACCCCACAAGGGGGTGAATCCCGATGAGGTGGTCGCGGTCGGTGCGGCCATCCAGGGTGGTATCCTGGGCGGGGAGGTGAAAAATGTCCTTCTCCTGGATGTCACCCCCCTGTCTCTGGGTATCGAGACGCTGGGTGCGGTGTTTACCAGGCTCATCGAACGTAATACCACGATCCCAACCCGTAAGAGTCAGATTTTCTCCACAGCGGCGGACAACCAGACCGCCGTGTCGATCCACGTCCTCCAGGGAGAACGGGAGATGGCTTCCCAGAACCGGACCCTGGGCCGTTTTGATCTGGTGGGCATCCCCCCCGCTCCCCGCGGAGTACCCCAGATCGAGGTAACCTTCGATATCGATGCCAACGGGATCGTACACGTGTCGGCCAAGGACCTGGGTACGGGCAAAGAGCAGAAGATCCGCATCGAGAGCTCTTCGGGGCTTTCCGACGACGAGATCAAGCGTATGGTCAAAGAAGCGGAGGCTCATGCCCAGGAAGACAAGCAGGAACGGGAGAAGGCTGAAACGCGGAATGAGGCGGACAATCTGATCTACACGTCCGAAAAATCTCTCCGGGATTACGGAGAGAAGATCAGCGAAGATGACCGGAAGAACATAGAGTCGGCAGTCGCCGACCTGCGTAAAGTCATGGACTCCGATCAGCTGGAGGAGATCAAAGCCAAGATCGAAGCCCTCAAACAGGCTGCCTACAAACTCGCTGAAGAGGTGTACAAGAGCACGGCCTCCCAGGCCGGGGGAGCCGATGCCGGGGGTGCCTCTGGCGAAACAGCGGGGCAGGAAGCCGGTGCCTCCGATTCCTCCGGCAGCGCAGCCGGGGCCGGGGAATCCGGGGAAACCGTCGAAGATGCAGATTATGAAGTCGTCGACGACGAGAATCCGAAGAATGAATAAGAGCCTGTAGGAGTGGCTAAACGAGATTACTACGAGGTGCTCGGCGTCGCCAAGGGCTCTTCCAAGGACGAGATCAAGAAGGCCTATAGGCGCCTGGCCGTCCAATTCCACCCCGATCGGAATCCCGGTGACAAACACGCCGAGGAAAAGTTCAAGGAAGCAACGGAGGCCTACGAGGTTCTGGCGGATGAGAGCAAGCGCCAGACCTACGACCAGTTCGGTTTTGCCGGGCTGGAAGGCATGGGTTTTGGAGCCCACGACTTCTCCTCGGTGTTTCGGGATTTTGAGGATATATTCGACGGCTTCAACTTCACGAACTTCTTCGATTCCTTTTTCGGGGGGGGACGGTCCCGCTCCCGCCGGGGCGCTGGCCGCGCCTCGGCCCGCCGCGGAGCCGACCTCCGTTACGAGCTGGAAATACCCTTCGCCGACGCCGTATTCGGAAAGAAAGAGGAGATCACCTTCAGCCGCAATGAGAGCTGCCAGGAGTGCAAGGGAAGCGGTGCCGACAAGGGCAGCGGCAAGAAGGTCTGTCCCACCTGCGGCGGCGCCGGGCAGGTGCGGCGCAGTTCCGGTTTCTTCTCCATCGCCACGACCTGTCCATCTTGCAACGGGGAGGGGGAAATCATCGAGAAGCCCTGCGCGGCCTGCGCAGGCAGAGGCCTGGTCACCCGAAAGCGCACGATAAAGGTCACCATCCCGGCAGGGATCGAAACCAGCAAGCGTATCAGCATCCCGGGTCAGGGGGACGGGGGCATAAACAGCGGGCCACCGGGAGATCTGTACGTCTACATCCGGGTTCTCCCCCACGAATACTTCGAGAGAAACGGCAACGATCTGTACTGCGTCATTCCCATATCCGTCAGCCAAGCCGCCCTGGGAGCCGATATCCAGGTGACGACCCTGGAAAACTCCAGAAAGGTAAAGGTAAAGATCCCGCCGGGGACGCAGAACGGAAAGCTGCTGCGTCTGAAGTCTGAGGGGGTTCCGTTTCTGCGCAGCCCCGACCGCCGGGGAGATCTGTATATCAAGATTCTCGTGGAGATTCCTACCAAGGTTACCGGCAGAGCGCGCACGCTGCTGCAGGAGTTGGGTTCTCTAACCGGTGAACACTCCGATCCCAAACCCGTGCGATTGTCAGATCTGTAGTAAGCGATTAGTATAATCCCCAGCAAAACTCAAGATGATTTGGTTCAGGGCTGCCCTGGTGGCACTCCTGCTCTTCGAGCTGGTTCTGCTGGCTATACGCCTTCCCCTCACGCCGAGCAAGGTGGAATTGCTCTGCTTTTCAGGATTGTTGATCCTGGTGATCGCCGCGGGCTTTGTGCCTGATTCCACGGCAGCTCTCGGACTAGCCTCACTGCTGATTCTCTGGACCCTGGGAATGTATGCCCGTTACCTCAATGCAGAACGCAGAGCGTGGGTCTGGCATGGGGGAGTCGGCGTTGCTCTCTCGATATTCCTGTTCGTGCGCCTGATTGATGTGGCGGAAACCCTGCCCTTTTACCTGTTGTACGCCTTTCTGTTCGTCGTGCTTGCACTCTATCCACTTGTTCTGTTTTGGGGAATCTGCGGGGCAAATCCCCACCCTCTGCTGTACCTGTATCTGACCTCCGTAGCGATGCAGCTTGCTGCGCTGCTGTACGATTACCTGTCCTACGGCAGCGGGCTCCCCGTGTTGCGGCTGCGTGTGTTCTCGGGCTTGCTGTACGCCGGGATCTGCGGGCTGCTGCTCTCCCAGGAGGCCTATCTACAGGGCAGAGGTTGGCAGGGCCTGCACATCCGCCTGGGTGAACAGCAGAGGAGGCTGCGGGAGGCTCACACACGACTGATCCAGACCGAAAACACGGTGATGCTCCAGGATCGGCTGATCATAACCGGTATTCTGACGGCAGGCGCGGCCCACGAGTTCAAGAATACCCTGTCCCTCATCCAGACCAGCGCTGCCTACGCCGCGCGTGCAGAGCAGGAGGTAGCCGCTCGGCAGGCCCTGAAGCTCATCACCCAGCAGGCCAGGGCGGGTCAAAAAGCCGTAACCGAGCTTCTCGATCAGCTGCTGAAGCGAGGCAGGGAGGAAGCCGGCAGGGTCGATCTCAAAACCGATCTCGATTTGCTGCTGCGGATGATGCGAAGCGGCTGCAGGCGGGAGGGAATCCAGCTTGGCATCGATATCCCCGATACAATGGGAGTGACTTTCCGGCGGGGCGAACTGGAGCAGGTTCTCGTGAACCTGGTACGAAACGCCATGGACAGTGTAAGATCTCAGGCGGGCGGTTCGGAGAGAAAGGTTATGATTCGTGCCCGTCCCGTCGAGGGCCAGGGAATGATCGAGGTCATCGACTCCGGCGCCGGCGTACCGCCGGAGCTTCAGAACCGGATCTTCGAGCTGGCGGTTTCTGGAACGCAATCCACAGGCCTGGGCCTGTTTCTGGCCAAGGCTCTGGTAGAGCGCAATAACGGGACGCTGGCCTGCATTCCGACAGACCGGGGTGCCTGTTTTCGCCTGCTCTTGCCCGCTGGTTGAGATTGCCTATTCGATGGTGTAGAAGTGAAGATGATGGTTCTGGTGATCAATCCGGGTTCCACATCGACAAAACTCGCTCTGTACTCCGGTGCAAACGAGCTGTTCAACCAGCGGATCGTTCACAACGCGGCGGAACTGAATCGTTTCCCCTCGGTTCTCGATCAACTCGAGTTTCGTAAGCAGGTGATCCTCGGTTTGCTGGGCAGCATTCGTGAGTTCCGGCCGGAGGCCTTACGCGCCGTCATCGGTCGCGGCGGCCTGCTCCACCCGCTGGGGGGGGGAGTGTATCGGGTCAATGAAGCGATGAAGAGGGACCTGCGCAGCGCCCGCTACGGTGCACATGCATCGAATCTCGGTGCGCTTCTGGCCGATCTGTTGGCAAGGGAGTACAGGGTCGAGGGCTTGATCGCCGATCCGGTTGTGGTGGATGAGATGGGGCCTCTGGCCCGCTACACGGGACTGCCGGAGATATCGAGGAAGTCGATTTTTCACGCGCTGAACCAGAAAGCAACGGCCAAAAAAGCGGCCGCCGAACTGGGCAGGGCATACGCTGATTGCAACCTCATCATAGCGCATCTGGGCGGCGGTACCTCCGTGGCGATTCATCAGGGAGGCAGGATCACCGACGTAAACAACGCCCTGGACGGGGACGGACCTTTCTCCGTGGAGCGCGCCGGCCAGCTCCCCTCCGGGGATTGGCTGCGCTACGTGTTGTCCAACAGCGAAGACCCGCAGAGACTGCAGAAGAAGCTGACAGGCAGAGGTGGGATCGTCGCCCACCTGGGTAGCAACGATCTCCAGTTGATCGAGGAGGTGATCGACACTCATCTGGCGAAACGGCCGCACCCTTCGAATATGGACGGAGCCAGATGTTTGGAGGTCATCCGGGCCATGTGCTACCAGGTGGCCAAAGAGATCTGTGCTTTGGCTGCGGTGGTCGGCGGGCGGGTCGACGCTGTAGTGCTGACAGGGGGGCTGGCGCGGGACCGGAGGATCGTGCAGGAGATACATGAGAGAGTGGGTTTCCTTGGATCGTTTATGGTTTTTCCGGGTGAGAACGAGATGGAGGCTCTGGCCCTGGCTGCCCAGGGGGCTTTGGCGGGAAGCGAACAGATCCGGGAGTACGTGGAAGCCGGCTCCCGGACGGAGTGATACTGACCCAACAGAGAGGAAGACTACGATGTATTCTGCCAGTCGAAAATCTTGTTATTTTTATATGATTTTGGACCGTTATCATAGTATGAAGTCGGTTTTCATCGTCATCCTCTGCCTGGGCGCAGGTATTCTCTACGCCTCCCCGGGAAACGCCGTGGATTCGAACAGTGACGGCAAGGCCGATCAGTGGTACGAAGTGTCCGCCGGTCACATCGAAAAGGTCAGTATGGACCGCAATTTCGATACGGTCATCGACTACAATGTCGAATACGATCTTGGGCATCGGAAACTCTACGAAGAGTTGGATTTCAATTATGACGGGCAGATGGATGACTTCTATTATTTCGAGGAAGGCAAGCTGATCCGTCAGGAGATCGACTCGAACTTCGACGGAACCGTCGATATTTGGGTGTATCTGGACGGGATGTACATTGTCAAATATGAGGTGGACAGCGATTTCGACGGCGCCATCGATCTGGTAAAAGACTACCAACAATAGCATGGTCATCTGCGGATTCCACGCCGTAGAGGAGAGCCTGCGTTCGGGCGCCCCGGGCTCTCTGCTGATATCCAGAAGCGATTCCCGAGTGGAGGCTCTCAAAGATCTTGCCAGAGATCGGGGGGTGGAGGTCCGGCCGGTTTCGGTAAAGGAGTTGAACAGGATCTGCGGGCATGATCGCCATCAGGGAGTTGTGCTGCTTTCAGAAAGATCCCCCCTTTTGGTGAAGAAGAGCCTGCAGGATACCTTGGCTGCGATTGACGGATCCTCTCCGCTGATTCTGCTGCTCGATGAGCTCAACGACCCCCACAACCTGGGAGCGATCCTGCGTTCGGCGGACCAGCTGGCCGTGGATCTCGTGGTGACGACGATCCACCGCAGCGTTTCCCAGACCCCCGTCGTTATCAGGGCATCCGCAGGGGCAAGCCGCTACGTGCCGTTGCTCGCGGTAGCCAACCTGGTACAGGCCTTGGAAACATTCAAGCGCTATGGGTACTGGATCTACGGTGCGGATGTGGCCGGGAAGAGCCTGGCGGCGCAGCACTTCGACGGCCCGGTAGCGCTGGTGATGGGGGGAGAAAGGCGAGGATTACGGCGGTTGGTGAAGAACAGATGCGATTTTCTGGTTCGCATCCCTGCCCGGGGTCGGGTGGATTCGTTCAATGTTTCCGTGGCAGCCGGAATTCTTCTCTATGAAGTGCGCCGGCAGCAGGATTTCCCGGGCTTCGACTAACTGCTCTCGGCCATCGTCAGTTGCTTGATCGTCGTGAAGTTCTTCATGATCTTGGTGAAGAGGTAGAGGTTGTTGTGGCCGTAGGAGACTCGAGCCAGGTATTCCTGCGATTTCGTTCCCGACAGGCTCTTTATATTACTCACCTGCACCGGGGTCTTGAGTCTGGCATCATTGAGGATTTCCAGCAGAATGACGCAGAGGTTGTAGAAGGAGTTTGCCCCCTCTTCAACCAGATTTCTCGACTCCTTCTCTATCGTTTCCAGAACTGTGGCGACCATATTCAGCACGGGCTTGCCCTGATCCAGCAACTCGATGTACTTCGGTAGTTTCTTGACCGACCGAGTACTGGAGCCCTGAAGTTCCTCTTCAAAAAGGCTGATCTTGCCCTCCATCCCCTCGCACTGGAAGTAGGTGTTCGTGAACATGTTTTGGAAGATCCTGTTTTCGAACTTCCCCTCCACGATCAGACGTTTCAAAGGTTCCTTCAACTCTCTGTGGAAATGAACGCGGATGTAGTTCTTCAGGATCCTCAGCGGCCGGATATGGAGAAAGCTGTCGAAATCCCGTTCCTGCAGGGCCTGGTCGATATCTTCTCTGTAGCCCTCGACCTGCTCCGGTTGCCCGTTGGGGAACAGCCGATTCAGATCCTCCCTAACGGCCAGCTCCCGAATCTGTTGCTGGATCCGTTCCCTGCTGCGCTGATAGTTGATCCGGAGGCGGTTCCTGTGAGCCTCCAAGAATGAGCTCTCCTCCTGGAGAGATTGAGGAACGAACTGCGGGTCTCTCTGGATCAAGCGGAGCAGGATCAGGATGGTTTGGGAGCCGAGATTTTCAGACAGCAGGTTCCGGAGCCGAAGCAGCACTTTCTTCAGCCGGGCTCTGGCTTCCTCCGCCCGTTCTCTGGACAGACGTTCCAACAGAAAACCGATGTTACTCTCCACGCTGTCAGAGTAGTCAAACCCGGCCAGGACGAAGTAGAAATCCAGCAGATCCTGAAGCATCTCCTCCCCGTTGGCGGGTTGGAAGGTCGCCGGATCGGCGCTGTCCAGGGATTTCAAAGCAGGATCAAAGAGGCGCAGCATCGGCAGAAAGTCGTGCTGACAGAGGTTGTTGAGTCTGTACATCACCGTGTAGGAGTTGTCGAAGCCGTGAAACTCGGCGGCATCCAGCCCCTGGAGCAGCTGTTCGATTTCACCGCTGATTTTTCCCAGCTCCTCTTCCGGATCCGCAGAATCGAAGACCCTCTTCTTCATGGAGGGGTAGGAAAAAGAGGAGTACAGATTCTGCAGCTTCTCGGGGAGCCTGGCCGTAACCAGATAATCCCTGTATCTCTGGGCCAATTTCGGGTCGGGATTGTCGATCGTTTTTTCGAAAACCTCCCGGAGGGGACGCAGCACGTGAGCCAGTTGCAATACCGAGACGGCAAAGCCGGGAAGGATCTGTCCGCTGATGCGGCGGTAATACAGGGGGCAAGACTTCCTTAACTCTTCATTCAGAGAGCGCAGGCGGCGTCGCTTCTCCGTTTCCTCCGGATTGCGGGTGAAAATAGAGAAAATTATATCTTGTAGATACTCTAAAAAACCGGCCACGTCGGGATCTATTATACCCTGAAACGGCGCTGCCTTAAAACTATCTGTCCGCAGAAATCTGTGAAACCAGATCCAGGTAATCCCGGACCCGCTCCGCCCGCACGGCTCGGGCCCGCAGCTCGGACCCTCCCCGTATACCCTTGCTGTAGTAGCAGAAGTGCTTTCTCATTTCTCTGCAGGCTCTGGCCTCTCCCTTGAACGCGACCGCCACCTCCAGCTGCTGCAGGACGGTTTCTAGACGCAACCGGGCCGTCGCTGCCGGCCCCGGATCACTGCCTGCCAGCAATTCTTTCGTGGCCGTGAAGATGAAGGGGTTTCCCAGGGCGCCCCGGGCAAACATGAGACCGTCGCAGCCGCTCTCTCGGAAAACCTTCAGAGCATCCTCCGGGCTAAACAGATCTCCGGAACCGATCACGGGGACGCTGCAGTGGGTTTTCAGCTCTTTCAGTTCGGGAACTCGTGCGCGGCCGGAGAAACCCTGGGAGCGGGTTCTGGAGTGCAGGCAGACCATGGCCGCTCCGCTGCGCTCAGCCGCTTGGGCACAGTACAGGTAGTTGATGCTGCTCTGATCCCAACCGCTTCTCAGCTTCACGGTCACCGGGCTGTCAGTTTCACCCCGCATCGCCTCCACGATGGCAGCGATCTTCTCCGGTGTTCGCAGCAGAGCGGCTCCGCTACCGCTCTTCAGGACCTTCGCTACCGAGCAGCCGCAGTTCAGATCGTAGAGATCGGGCCGGTAGCGGGAAAGCTTTCGTATGGCTTTGGCTGCGCTTCGAGGTTCGGAGGCAAACATCTGAACGGCGAACAAGCTCTCATTGTTGGCACGCTGCAGCAGTTCCAGGGTCTTGGCGTTGTCCCTGACAATACCCTCGGCGGAAACCATCTCCGTGTAGCAGAGGTCGGCACCCCACCGGAGGCAGACCGACCGAAAGGCCGCATCGGTGTATCCGGCCAGGGGCGCCAGGAAGAGGTTACCCGGGATCGTGAGTCCGGGAAGATCTATTGCCTTGAGAAAGGATATCAGCTGATCTCCGATCAGTCCCCGATTTTAAAGAAGTCGATACTGTTCCGGAAGATGGTTTCCGCAAACTCCTCCACCGGCATCTCTCTCATTTCGGCTATGAAAGCCGCCGTTTCCTTGAGGTAGGAGGGTTTGTTTCGTTTTCCTCTATAGGCGGCTGGGACCATGAAGGGAGACTCGCTCTCGATGAGCATCCGCTCCAGGGGCATCTGTTTGGCAGTTTCGTGAAGGTTTCTGGCGTTGCGGTAGGTGACGTTTCCCGCAAAGGAGATGTACAGGTTCAGTTCCAGGGCGCGCTCGGCGTAGGCGAAATCTTCCGAGTAGCAGTGCAGAATGCCCCCCCGGTTGGGCAGCCGTTCCTTCAGGATCTCCAGGACGTCGCTGCCGGCCTCCCGATTGTGTATGATCACCGGAAGATCGAGTTTTTGGGCAAGGTCCAGCTGGCGGATGAACAGCTCCACCTGGGAATCCCGGTCTCCGAATTTGTGGTAGTAGTCCAGACCGATCTCACCGACCGCCACCACTCGATCCCGTCTGCTGCCCTCGCTGATGCTGGCTTCCCAGTCATCCCCGGGATGGGAGACTTCGGAGGGAGATACGCCGATGCAGTGATAGATGTGATCCTCGGTTTTCAGGTTCTCGTATACCTGATAGAAATCCCGAAGATTGTTGCAGATGCTCACTATACCGGCAACGTCTTCCTGCTTTGCTTCCTGAACGACCATCAACTGTTCGATCGGATCTTCGGTTATAAGACCAATATGTGCGTGTGAATCGAAGAGTCGCATATCTCCCCACTTTTGCTTAAATTCTCTTGAGGTTGCCCGGATTGCCGGACCGCCGGTACGCAGGACCACCGGAGCGCCCGAGCGCCGTTACACCGCTACCTCGGACTACCCCTTCAAAGGTTTGTGCGGCGTATGTTCCAGAATCTGAGAATAGCACGTAGAGGCGAAGTGAGTCAATAATGATTCGTCTCAAAAAGTGATTTGACAAACAGAAGGGCACATGGTAGTGTTTAGGCAATTGTACCCGATCGAGATAACCCGTTCACAAAACATACACAACAGGTCGATGATAGAGAGGGGAGATTTCGGTGTCACCGGCACATCAATATAAAAAACTGGAAAACGAGATCGTGGACAGCCTGGGCAAGAGGCTGCGGATCTTTTGGCAGAGGTTTCTATCCTTCTTCAAGAAGGTCCATCAAAAGGGAAAACAACGCTTTACCGTGATGTTTATCCCGCACTCGGAAAAGAGGATCTTCAACTTTCAGATATCCGTTTTTACCCTGATCTTCGTCGTTTTCCTGCTGTCCGTGCTGCTGATCGGCTTCATCGGCATGACCACCCATTTCACGACGACGAATGATCAGTTTATCAAGGTGTCCGACAGTCTCAATGCCAGCGAAGCCTCCCTGGAGAGTTTCAAGGATGAGATTGTCGAGCTACGCAGAGTCGTCAAGGACTTCAAGGGCCGCATGGAAGGGGTATTGACGGAGATTGGAACCGACGGTACGAAGAACTATCTCGAGCAGGGTGTGGGCGGCGATCTGTCTTCTCTGGTCAGCCTGGAGGATGTGGAGTACGGAAATCTGAGGGATCTGAGTGATCTCATAAGTCTGCGCACCTATCTCGAAAATGCCGTGGAGCCGCTCGGAGAGATACACCAGGTCCTCGAGGCTCAACGGGAGCTCCTGGTCGACATACCGACCCTCTGGCCCTTGAAGGGTGTTCATGGAAATATCACCAACCGGTTCGGCCCGGCAAAACATCCCTTTACCGGGGGCTGGTACCTGCACAAGGGTATTGATATCGCCTGGGGATACGGTGTGCCGATCGTAGTTACAGCCAACGGAAAGGTGCAGAAAATCGACAATGACCCCATGGGCTTGGGCTGGTATATCGTGGTGCGCCATAACTATGGATTCCACACCCGCTACGGTCATCTGGACAGGATTATCGTGCAGAAAGGGCAAGAGGTCCGGCGGGGACAGATCATCGGCTACATGGGAAGCTCCGGACTGTCCACCGGTCCCCATCTGCACTACGAAGTGTGGATAGGTACCCAGGTCGTCGATCCGGAGCAGTTCTTGAGCATCCGCAGTCCACTGATAAAAAAATCCGTCACCTCAGGAAAATAGGGAACCTTCATGAGTGACGTCCAAATTCCCGGTGGACCGTACATCAATTCGATTATCGGCGAAGGGACCCGCTTCAACGGTGAGTTCGATCTCAACGGGCTGTTGCGGATAGACGGGGATTTCTGCGGCACCGTCCGGACGGAGGGCAAGGTCCTGGTGGGTAAAAACGGCCGGGCGGAATGCACGGTATACGCCGGAACCGTGGTCGTGGGCGGCGTTCTACAGGGGAACATCTTTGCCAATGAGAAGGTGGTGATCCTTTCCACGGGGATCGTTTTGGGGAATATACACAGCCCGCGCTTCATCGTCGAGGAGGGAGTGATTTTTAACGGTTCGGCCAAGATCGTTCAGCCGGAGGCCGTATCCGAGCCGGAAAAAACTCCCGTTGAAGAGGCTGAACCGGAATCCTATGCCCCGAGTGACGACAGTACCCCTGAGAAGCGTCCTGTCGCGGTTTCCGGAACAAGTGACAGCCGGAGTGCCACCGGATAGCGCTCCAGCCGACAGCCGGGCACTGCTAAGGCAGGCCAATTTCGGTTGCTTATGGCGAGGCTAATAGATTCGTGAGGCGAGGCTATGGATAGAATCGAGTCTCTTGACGGCTCTTACCTTTCGGGACGCTCCAGACGAAAGAAGGACAAATCTACAAAAAAATTGAAGGGTCAAAGTTTTGCCTCGGTGGTCGAGCAAAGTGCTGAGGAGAAATCACCGCTGTTCGACGTGGAGGATCAGGGCGAACACAGGGAGAATCTGGAGGAGCTGCTCGATGAGGTTCATCAGAGCGGGGACATGCTGGCGGACAGTCAGAGTCTGGCGCATATCAAACGATATCGTCAGGCTGTAAGTGCATTCCTCGCCTACATCGTCAACAATATGCTCACCGTGGAGGAGCAGACCTCCGGGGGAAACATACTGCGGCGTAAACGGTTCACCCAGCTGAAAGTTATAGACAATAAATTGGAGTCCCTGGTTCAAGCGGTGCTTCGCAACCAGGGCAAACAGCTCGATGTGTTGGAGAGGATCAACGAGATTCGAGGTTTGCTGATCGACTTGATTACCTGATACCGGGAGAGGGTAGATATGGAGGAGCAGCGAGAGGGTGCCAATAACGCCCTCTATCACGTGAAAATACTGCATTCCAGCGCGACCGAAGTGTACAGCCAGGACGGGAGCCTGGATTTGAGCGTTGGTGATCTGGTCCTGGTTCCCACCCGCTATGGGCTCGAATTGGGTCGGATAAAAGGCACCGTAACGCGGGACGACAACAGAGAGCAGCAGATCTGCAGAAAGGCCACTGAGGCGGATTGCGAGCGCTACGAACTGCAAAAAGAGAAGGAGGCCGACGCGTTCCGGGCCTGCAAAGAAAAAATCCTGGAGCATGATCTGGACATGAAACTCGTCAGTGCTCACTACTGTATCGACGAGAAAAAGATACTGTTTTACTTCACGGCGGAAAACCGGGTGGATTTCAGACAGCTGGTGAAGGACCTGGTCAGTGTTTTCAAGACCAGGATCGAGTTGCGCCAGATCGGCGTGAGGGATGAGGCCCGCGTTCTGGGCGGGATGGGGGTCTGCGGCCGCACCTTCTGTTGCCACGGGGTAACCGACAAGCTGCGGGCCGTATCCATAAAAATGGCCAAGGAGCAGAATCTTACCCTCAACTCGATGAAGATCAGCGGTCCCTGCGGCCGACTTCTCTGCTGTCTGGCCTACGAGTACGATACCTACAGGGAATGCAGAAAGGCTCTGCCGTCGGAAGGCACCCGGATCAAAACAGGGGGAGGGGCGCTCAAGGTTGTCGATATAAACATCTTCAACCGCCAGGCCAAACTGGAAGCCGAAGACGGCAGCACCCTGCTGCTGCCATTTGACAAGCTGCTCCACGATCCAAAACGCGGTCAGTGGGGGATTCAGGAGGACTGAGGGGGGATCGTCTCATCGCCGGGGGGCAGGAAGTGCAGCAGCTGCCGCAGATCGCTGATCGTGTACAGCGGGTCGGGTTCCTCTGAGGGGTATTCGCTGCCGGAGGGTGCATACCAACAGGTGTCCAGTCCGGCAGCGCTACCGCCTCGGATGTCGGAACTCGGGCTGTCTCCCACACAGAGAATACGTTCTTTCCCGCACCGCAGTTTTTCGATCGCTAAAGCGAAGATCGCCGGATCAGGCTTGGCCAAGCCTACTTCCGCCGATATGAGGATATCCCTGAAATACCTGCCGATCCCGGAGCGGTTGATACGTCGCCGCTGGACGCTGGCGATTCCATTGGATAGAAGCAGCAGGGGGACTTTGGAGGACATCGACTGCAGAACCGGCAGGGCGTGGGCCAGGAGATAGCCCTTTTCACTCAGGGTTTCGATATATCGCTCCCCGATTTTTGCCGGGTCCGGGGCCTGAGTGTGGCACGGCGGAAGGGGGAGGCCGGAGATCAGGCGCCGAAATCGCTCGATCCGCAGCTCCTCCTGGTCGATCAATCCCCGCTCGAAGAGCTTCCACAGCTCGTCGTTTATACGGTGGTATCGTGAAAAGGTATCCCGGGGGAAGCTCTCATAGCCGTTGGCCAGCAGAGCCTCCCGGAGGGCGGCTCGTTCGGCCCTGTTGAAATCGAAAAGCGTGTTGTCGGCATCCAGAATGAAGGCCTGGTAGTGCTTCGGCGGATTTGATTTTACCTGCCTTTTTTTTGACATTGGGGCTTGACCTTTTCCGCAAATTGAGTAAATTTCACTTGATTTTTCGATACGAAGTGTATCCGGTTTCTCAACCGATAATCAACGTAAACTTCGTAACCCATTGTTTGCGGCTCTGAGAGGCTGTGTTGACATCACAGCGGGCATGGCAATTTCCATTCTGTCAGGGTAGGGGATTGCGGTCTGAACGCCCGTATCGATTGAAAACTTGGAGATCAAGGAGGAGGAATCATTATGGCAGAGATTAGCAAAAACGCTCGGGTCAACGTGGTGACGCAGCAGTTCTTCTGCGCCTGCGGCGGGGAGGTCAAGATGAAATCGGTGTTTGCCAAAGGCAAGCTGAAAAATATGGCCACCTGCAACAAGTGCAACCGCAGCGAGCGAAGACCTAGCGACTTCAAATAGAATCACGTATCAGAAAAGTCGTTGCTGATGCCACGAACAGCCCACCCGGCTGCCTGCCGGGTGGGCTGTTGTATTTTGTACGACCGGCATGATGCCGAATTTGGCGCACAAAAAACAGTACCAGTCGGTGATCCACCATCACGGTGATGCTGAGCTGAAGCCGGCGTATGGTTTTTACGTGCCGGCCGCAGCCGGCCAAAATCCCCGGGTTCTCACCTCCGCCAACTTTTGTCCGCACATCCCGTCCGATGTTCCGAACGTAATTGTATACCCGGCAGATGTTTACCTAACGTCGGGGGTAAGCGGCTTGCGACGGGGGTGGAGGCACTTCGGGGGAAGGCCCGACCTAATAAAAATATACAGGGTATAGAATTACACACAGCTGTCACATGGCACGGGGTTTGCTTCTCCATCATGGTAGAGAACCGAGGGGAGGAGTATTCGAAATGAGAAGCAAAAGCGTACGAATCCTGTTCCTGAAACTGGCCCTGGGGGCACTTTGCCTGCTGGGCGCGGCGGTGTTCATGACTGGGTGCAAGTCCCTGTTTCTGCACAAAGGCTATCCGGATTACGACGGCAGTATCGTTGGACTTCCGCTGCATGCCCCGGTCAGGGTCCTGCGGGACGTCAACGGCATCCCTCATATATATGCCCGGGACCGACATGACCTGATGGTCGCTCAGGGCTATGTGCACGCCCAGGACCGTTTGTGGCAGATGGAGACGCTACGGCGGGTCGCCACGGGCACCCTGGCTGAGATCGCCGGCGAGGGAAGGGTGGATCTGGACTACTGCTGCCGTCTGCTGGGATTCCCGGAGCTGCGGCAGCGCGCGGCCGCAGACCTGCCTGCGGAGGAGACCGCCCTGCTGCAGGCGTATGTCGACGGTATCAACGCATACATCCGAGAGCGGGGGGAGGACCTGCCGCTGGAGTTCCGCTCCGCCGAGTTCGTCCCCGACCCGTGGCAGGTGGAAGATGTCTTCAGCTTCATCACCCTGAACTCCTGGATGTTCCGGGAAAACTACCGCGCAGAGCTGTTTGCCCTCGCCGCCAGGCAGAATGTGGAGCTCCAGGAGTGGAAGGATATCTTTCCGAGCCACCGGCAGGCGAATCTCCCCGATGACGCCTACTTCGAAGAGCTGCGCGGCTTGAAGGTCGGAGCGGTCCAGCCCGCAGCTTTGTCTTTCTTCCAGGCCCTGCCCGAGGCCCTGCCGCCGGCCGGCGGCACCAACAGCTGGGTCACCGCCAGGGGACCCGGCGGCAAGCCCCTGCTGGCCAACGACACCCATGTCGGGATCTCGTTGCCGGGCACCTGGTACCTGTGTCACCTCAAAGCTCCGGGAGTGGACATCATCGGCGCGTCTGCGGCGGGGGTTCCAGGGGTGATTGCGGGCCACACCGACGAAGTCGCCTGGGGCCTCGCCATCCTGCCCATCGACTTCGTGGACCTGTTCGTGGTTCGGGTCGATCCCGCGGATCCCACCCGCTACCAGGTGGGCGAGCGAACTCTGAGCATGGAGCGCGAGGAGATGGTCATATCGGTCAAGGAGAACGAGCCGACCACGCGGGTGGCCTACCGCACGATCTACGGCCCGGTTATCACGGAGCTGGAGCCCGGGGTCGAAGCGGCGGTGGCACTGCACTGGTACGGGACCCTGCCGGAAGGAGAGCTGGATGACCGCACCGTCTCCACAATCCTGCGGTTCATGGATTGTCACAGTGTCGAAGATGTGATGCGTGCGGTCGATACGGTTAAACTGGTCGGCCTGAACTTCCTGGCCGCGGATGTGCGGGGCAACATCGGATGGCAGTCCGCCGGCGCGGTGCCCGTCCGCCGGGGGTATTCGGGCAGGCTCCCGGCCGACGGGTCTTCAGGAACCATGGGATGGGATGGCTTTCTGCCCTTCGCGCAGATGCCCCGGTCCTACAACCCGCCTGAGGGATTCATCGTCAACTGTAACGACCGCGTAGTCGGCGACGCTGACCCCAACCCGATCTCCAACAGCTGGAGCGCCCCCTACCGCCACGACCGGGTGATGTCCCTGCTAAAGGACATGGGGGAGCCGACGGTGGATGGCTTTCGCAAGATGCAGATGGACGTGTACTCCCCGCAAGCCGAAACCCTTCTGCCCAAGCTGCGGGACTATACCTTCCGGGACCCCGGGGCCATGGAGGCGATCTCACTTCTCGAGGGCTGGGACCGTCAGGTGGCTGCGGACAGCTGCGGGGCGGCGGTGTACGAGGTGTTTCTGGCCCAGCTGGTGCGGGCCCTTCTGGAGGATGAGGCGGGCGGGAACCTGTTCTACTACTACCATATCCCCTTCAAGCAGTACCTGATCCAGGACGTGATCCTGGATCGTCCGCAGTCCGGGCTCTGGGACCGGAAGGACACCCCCCAGAAAGAAGGACCGCAGGAAATACTGGAGAAGGCCCTGGCGGCCACCATTGAGTTCCTCGAAAGCGAGCTGGGGGACAACCGGCGAGGCTGGTCCTGGGGCCGCTTGCACGCGATCGAGTGGCGCCACGCCGGCGCAACCAGTTGGTTCAAGCGGATGCTTCTGAATGCGGGCCCGTACCCGGTGGGCGGAGATGCCACCACCTTGAACGCCAACACGCCGGTCGTGGCCAACGGCGAGTATCGGCCGGTCCACATCCCTGCGCTGCGCATGGTCGCACCGCTCGCTGACCTGGACCGGATGCAGATTCTGGCCACCATCGGCCAGTCGGGGCAGCCCGGTCACCGCCACTACGACGACATGGTCCGGCCCTGGCTCGAAGGGGAGCTGTTCCACCTGCCCTACCGGGACGCGACGGTCGCAGGGACGGTGGACTCCGAGCTGAAACTCAGCCCGTAGAGGTCAGTGGGTTCCGTGGGCGCTCGGGCTTTTCGTCCACGGAGCCGTCCCGCCGTGATGCGGCGGACAAGTCTTGGATATTGGGGAGGATGAGAAAAATGAAGATCCTTCTTATAACCCCGTGTATCAAAAAGTACCTGCTCAAACCGGGTAAGAAGTCCAAGGAGGTCAAGCTCTTTCGCTTCTCCATGCTGAGCGTGCTGACTGTGGCGGCCTGCACGCCAAAGGAGCATGAAGTTAAAATTGTCGACGAACACATAGAAGCCGTGGACTTCGAGGACGATGCGGATGTGGTCGGTATCTCCTTCATGACCGCCCACGCGCCTAGAGCTTATCAGTTGGGGGAGGAGTTCAGGAAAAGAGGCAAAACCGTGGTCTTCGGCGGATTTCATTCGACTTTCATGACCGCGGAGGCTCTACAGCATTGTGATGCGGTGGTCACGGGAGAAGCGGAGAATACCTGGCCCCGGGTGCTCCGGGATATCGAAAACAACCGTCTGCAACGAGTCTACCAATCCGGCCAATCCGTCGACCTGTGCACTCTCCAGGCTATTCCAAGGCATCTGCTGAAGAAAAGCGGTTACATTACGATCAATGCGGTTCAAGTGTCCCGTGGGTGCAAGAATGCTTGCGAGTTTTGCTCCGTCAGTTCGTTCTATAGAAAAAAACAGAGATTTCGTCCGATAGACCGGGTGGTGGAAGAGCTGAAGAACATTTCGGGTAAGTTCGTGCTGTTCGTAGACGACAACATCACCGGAGACGCGGAGTACGCGAAGAAGCTGTTCAGGGCAATGATCCCTCTGGGGAAGAAGTGGATCTCCCAGGCCAGCCTGAGGATCGCCGACGACGAGGAGCTGGTGAAACTGGCGGCCAGATCCGGCTGCTGCGGCCTATTCGTGGGGCTCGAATCCATCGACTCGAGGAGCCTGGAGGAGGTTGAAAAGGGCTTCAACAGAACCGAACGCTACGGGGAGTCCATCAAGAAACTGCAGGACGCCGGCATTGGGATCGAAACGGGGATCATATTCGGTTTCGATCATGATGAGGTGCCGGTATTCGAAAGGACCCTGGATTTCCTTCTGAAAAACAATATCGATGCTATCCAGGTGTCGGCCCTCACGCCGCTTCCCGGGACCGCGCTCTATGAAAAAATGGTGAGAGAAAAGCGCATCATCGATTACCGCTGGGAGCATTACGACTACAGGCACGTTGTGTTCAGGCCCCGAAATATGACGCCCGAGCAGCTTCAGAACGGGGTCGATTGGATCATCGGGGAGTTCTACTCGGCCGGGAATATCGCCAGGAGGGTGTTTACCAATTTCTCCAAGCCCAACCTGTTTCGCAACCTCTTCGTCACGCTGCCTATCAATATCGGCTACCATCGGGATGCCAGGCGGTGGGGCATTCGTGGAGAGCTGCCGACAGCCGTGTGACTATCGAGATGAGCCTAGGAAAGCAGCTCGAGCCACTGGCGATTCGCAGGCGTGTCCAGCAGGATGTAGTCAGTGTCCGTGCAGACGCAGACAACGGTCCCGGACAGGACATTCAGAACCGGGTTGGAATGCATTGCTTCCAATCTTCCCAACACCTCCGCCGGCGGAAGGGACTTGCGGATCCATGACCGAGCAGTAGCGGAGTTGACGATAGCGGCCCGGCGAATGTTCTTGCGCTCCATCCGAACACTTTCGCTCAGCTCCTCTCCTCCTCTCCTGGTAAAGAGGGTTTCGAGGATCGATTTGCGGCTCTTCTTGGCGTACTCGTACACCAGGAAGCTGTCCGAAGCGTAGAGTATCCCAAAGGTGTCCGGGATACCCCGGTAGTAGGAATGGGAGATGGATCGTATGTGGATCGGCTCTCCCAACTCCTCCGCTTTCCTGCTCCAATACTCCTCTAATTCTCGATCTTTCTCCATTGTTCCACCTGTTTCGATATTTCAGCATGACTGCGGTCAAGAATATCCTTGATCTTGCTCCGCTGCCCTGTAACCGGGTACAGTGACAGCAGTTTCACCCGGTAGATGCAGTCGCGCAGATTCGCGGTCAAACCTCGAACATCGGCTATTCGATAACCCCCGTCCACGGCAACCGAAACGACGGGCATTGCGGTTTCATCCAGGATCGTCCGTACCGCCGCTGAGTGAAAGGATCTTACTTTACCGGTGCGGGAACGGGTGCCCTCCGGAAACACCACCGGACAAACGCCCTCCCGGGAATAGCGGGCCAGCTTCACCAACTCCCTGCGTGCTGCGCTGAACTCCCCTCGCCTGCTGATCAGGGCGTGCTTTCCTCTGCGCAACGCTATAGACACGGCGGGAAATCCACGCCTGAGTTCCCGCTTGGCCACGAAGCCCACCGTGTTCCGGGAAAAAACGTACGCCAATATGGGAATGTCGGCCAGACTCTGGTGATTGCTGAGGATCATGAATTGGGCTGGTAAGCTCTTAGCCAGGGCATCCTCGACGATGAGCCGAAATCCTGCGTAGAGTTTTGCGGCCGCCAGTACGTAGCGAGCTCCCTGAACCTGGGCTCTATTGAAACGCTGATAGCACCGTTTGCCGTGCAGGCAGTAGGAGATCCTGAGGCGGATGTCCCAGACCAGAAAAATAAAAACCAGGCACATAAGTGTGATAATGATCCCCATGAGTACTTCACGAAGAGTAGCATGGATTTTTCAATTGTGAAAAGCTGTATTATTGACTATAGTCCAGTCAACCATGATTCAAGAGATCCTTTTGTACATCTGTGCGGCCTTCGCGGCCAGCATCATAGCCGTTCATCTCGCCTGCCTGGTAGGTGTGCTCCGTAACCGACTGGGGGATGCCCTGGGTAGAACCGGCAACTCCTCTGCGTTGCCCTTTACTGTGTCTGTGATCGTGGTGGCCAAGGATGAGGAAGAGAATCTGCCTCCTCTGTTCGCCTCCCTCGAAGCCCAGAGCGTCCAGGGTTTCCAGATCATTCTGGTAAGCGACCGCTCTCAGGATGGAACTCTGGGTCTGATGAAGGCCTTTGCCGAGAAACACGGTTCCCGGGTGAAGGTGCTGGAGAACACCGAGGGGGTGGACAATCTGGGTCCGAAACAGTTTGTCCTGGACATTGCCACGGCCGCAGCGGTGGGTGAGATCCTCGTGTTCACGGATGCCGATTGCACGGTGCCTCGCCAATGGGTGGAGAAGATGCAGCCGTACTTTCACGATCCCCGGGTTGGAGTGGTGTTCGGCCAGATCTCATTGAGGAAAGAGAAGGGCTTTTTCAGTAACTTTCAGGGTTTCGACCAGCCCCTCATCCATCAGTACAACTCCGCAACCGCGGGACTTGGTATGCCCGGCAGCTGTTTCGGCAACAATCTGGTTGCCCGCAGGGCGGTGATCGATCAGATCGGCGGCTTTCGCAGTCTGGGTTACACTCTGACCGAAGATGCGGCCCTGGCCACCGCTTCGGCCAAGAGCGGGTGGAAGGTCAGGGTCTCGACCCGTACCGATACGATGATCCAGACAAGGGCCCAGGGGAGCTGGCGGGATTTCATTAATCAGCACCTACGCTGGAACGGCGGAGCCTTCTATCACGAAGATTTCCTTACCCGTTTAGCCTACCGCTTCATCACCCTGTATCTGATCACCAGCGTACTTGTCATACCGGTAGCCGTTTTCCTGCCCTTTTTGTTCGTACTACCCGCCGCTTCATTTATCAGCGTCGGCCTGATGGCTCTTATTGGGGGGATCCTCTACCGTCCGGACAAGAGCTGGTACCTGCTTCGCCTGATACCCTACACCTGTTTTTTTCTCCTCTTCTACGCCTTCGTTACGCTCTTGAGTATCTTTCAAGTACCGCCGCGCTGGAAGGGCAAGCGTTGGCAACCTGCCCACCACCAGTGATCCGGCTGAACATCCCCGGTTTCACTTCTCCAGCCAGGGCTGGACACGATCGGCGAACTGGTTCGGGTGTAAAACCTCGACTCCCCGGGGATCCTCGAGCCACCGTTGCTGTACGTATCCCCAGGAGGCCAGGCAGCCTGTAATCCGGGGATCCCGAGTCGAGGCCGGGGCCAGATGATCTATCTGATCATCAATGAACAGGGCCCTTTGGCTTCCTTGTGACGCCAGGGTTCGCAGGATGGTGGTTTTCTTCTCTTTGGCTTCACAACTCAAAACCCGGTTCGGGTCCATGGAGATGCCCTTGGAAGTTAGGATTTCGATGATGAACTCCGCCTTCTTTGTGGAGAGTATGTACAGGGATTGGGAAGATACCCATTTTTTGAGGCAGGGGACGGTGTGGGGATACAACCTGTTCAGACCGATCCAATATTTCCGGTCTCTCATCAGGAAATCCCGTCTCCCGGCGTAGAAGGACTCCCTGGAGCGGGTGATCCAAAGCTCGTCCCGTTTTGCCAACCTGTCATCGAACTCTTGCTGCGATCGGATGGTCGAGCCGGAAGCGATAAGCTCTTGAATGAGGATGAAATCTTCTCCCGCGCGCACGAACGGTCTCAGCCTGGCAAAATCCCGGAGCAGGGTGACGGGCATCACGGAGGGTTCCTCTTTACCCCGCAAGAGGTGGTATCCCCTCCAGGAGCTGATCAGGGTTTCCAGAAGGGAATCGCAGATCACCCCGTCAAAATCGAGAAATACCAATCCTTCCATAATACCAAATTATCCGTTTTCCGTAGGACATCGCAATCGTCCTCTTACCTTGAATTGATGATTGCGTTTTCCGTAGGACATCGCAATCGTCCTCTTACCTTGAATTGATGATTGCGTTTTCCGTAGGACATCGCAATCGTCCTCTTACCTTGAATTGATGATTGCGTTTTCCGTAGGACATCGCAATCGTCCTCTTACCTTGAATTGATGATTGCGATAGAATCGTGATCGTGCGACATCTGCTTATCATCAATGTCCTGTTATTGATTCTCTCAGGTTGCACCTCCACCATCCGAGGTTCCGAGCTCTCGTTGGAGTACTACAACCTGGGAAATGCATACTACGATCTGGCCGACTACGACAAGTCTATTCTCTACTATCAGAAAGCGATCAGTATCGATAGTGAAAACAAAAAGGCCTATTTCAATCTGGCCATGGCCCTTATTACCGCCGGAAGGGCCGCAGAGGCTCAAAGCGTATTAGAAGAACTGATCGTCCAGGATCCGAACAACCAGAATCTTCAGGAAGTGCTGGCTTTTTCCTACTCCGCCCAGGGGGACAACCTCCGGGCGATTCAGATCTACCGCCGGATTCTGGAAGCAACACCGGCGAACAACAAGATCCGCTACAACCTCGGGATGCTCCTCTGGAAAGAAGAGCAGAGAGAGGCAGCCCTGGATGCCTTCTCCACAATCCTGGAGAATAATCCGGAGGACCTGGAAGCTCTGTATAATCGGGGTGAGCTCCTGCTTGAACTCGGAAGGATAGAGGAGGCGGTGGAGGTGTTCGAGGCCTATCTGCAGAGCCAGCCTGGCAGCGCAGATGCGTATATGCATCTGGCTGATGCGTACAGAATCCAGGAACGCTACGACAGGGCGCTGGAGGCTTATGCGCAGGCCCTCGCCTACGATGAAAAACGGGTAGAAGCCTGGTTCTCCAGCGCGGTGATTCAGCTGACGAAAATCGAAGATCCCGACCGGGGTCTTACCGCCCTGTCTCAAGCGTTGGCCGGGGGGTTCAAGAACCGGGAGGCCATCGTGGAGCTGCTGGCCGATCCGCAGCTTTTGGAGCGGGATCGGGTCAGAGCCCTTCTGCAGGGTAGCGGACTGCTGCCACCTGAGGTCGAAGAGCAGGGTTAGTGTAACGACTGATTATCCCAAGAGACTCTTTATCTGCGCCAGGGAATGTTCCGGGGTCTCGGAGGAGTCGATTTCCCGAAGCAGCCCTCTGTCTCTATAGTAGGCGATCAGGGGCTCGGTCTGTTCCTTGTACACCCGCAGCCTGTTTTTGATGGAATCGATCTTGTCGTCGTCCCGAATGTATAGCTCACCACCGCAGCTATCGCAGGTACCTTCGACCTTGGGCGGCATGTTCTCAATGTGATAGATCGCTCCGCAGGAACGACAGACCCTCCTTCCCGAGAGGCGGCGGATCACCAGTTCGTCGCTGATCGAGAAGTTGATTACCACATCGATTTCTTGGAACTCAGCCAGAGCGTCCGCCTGGGCGATGGTACGGGGAAACCCGTCCAGGATATACCCGCCACCGGCGTCGGGTTTCGAAAGCCGTTCCTTCACCAGCTCGACCGTCAGCGAATCCGGAACCAGCTCACCTTTCTCCATGATTCCCTGTACCTGCTTGCCCAGCTTACTGCCTTCCTTGACCGCCGCCCGGAACAGATCCCCGGTGGAGATCTGGGGGATACCATGCTCTTTGCTCAAGAGGGTTGCCAAAGTTCCTTTGCCCGCTCCCGGGGCTCCCAGAAAGATCAGATTCATGCAAGCTCCTTCAAGAGTCCTTGTTTGATCGCCGCACCGGGATAGCGGTTTATCTTGTACTGCACCGCGCACTCAGGACAGCAGTACTGCCCGCCGTAACCCATGTCCGCCAGGTAGTGCCCCCCGCAGTTCGTGCAGGTACGGTATCGCTCGGCACAATCGTCAGAGCAGTAGCCGTCTTTACTAATTTCCGAGTTGAGCAGGTAGCAGCCGCAGTTGCGGCAACGCAAATAGACCATTCGATATATCTTTCTCCGGCACTATAGCACGAAGGTCAAGGAAGTTGCAATTTGACCCTTCTGTGGCTATCTTAAGTATAGCACCGTTCTTTTTGATGACGGCACGAAAATCTTTTTTTTACTCGTAGTTTCGCTGCAATTTGGGCAAGGTTTTCGAGCCGTCAGAAAACATCGCAATTTCCAATTCAGGTACCGAAGATTGTGATATGAAATCCGCGGAGGAGAAAACATGAGTTTTTGGGATCGGATGGAGAACGTCGTCAATCAGGGTTTGGAGTCTTCCCGGGAGATCCTGGGAAAGGCGAAAGAGAAGGCCAAGGATCTGGGGGAGAAGGGTCTGCTGCGCTACGAGATCACCCAGATCGAGAGGCAGGGTGAGAAGAAGTTCAGTCAATTGGGAGCGACCGTTTACGAGAAGCTGGTGATTAAGGACCAGGCCACGGTAGGTCGGGAGGCCGTCAAAGAGCTGCTGGATGACATCCAGGAGTTAAAGAATCGGCTTGAAAAATTGGAGAACGATCTAAAAGAGGTGGGGAAGTAGTTTCTGTACTTGACAGAATGGGAAATTGCGCAGTATATTCCCCTTTGCGCCTCAGGGGTCCCGCGGTGGCGGGGTGATGGGGCGAGCAGGTTCTTTGAAAGCAGTGAAAGGCACCGGTGCCGGGTCACCGTGGACTATCCCGGGCAGGGGTGGTGGGCAGGTGAGGCAGGCGGTGTTTTTTACGAATAGGGAAGGGAGAGAGAGGTAAGGATCGAGAGAGAGTGAAGAGCAGTGCGGATCTGGATGAGAAGAGATGAAACTGTAAGAAGCAGCTCTCTGTTGTTCGCAATAGGGAGCTACATTATATGACGGAGAGTTTGATCCTGGCTCAGAACGAACGCTGGCGGCGCGTATTAAGCATGCAAGTCGAACGGGAATGTGGGACTTCGGTTTCACATGAGAGTGGCGAACGGGTGAGTAACACGTAGG